>Ga0123336_10003992_pt1 | contig 12142 bp, 10 predicted proteins | sample SSSSmetaG_FD_96466 | JGI IMG/M metagenome (GOLD analysis project Ga0123336, IMG submission 96466) | Glacier valley bacterial and archeal communities from Borup Fiord, Nunavut, Canada, to study Microbial Dark Matter (Phase II) - ​SSSS metaG | ecosystem: Environmental > Aquatic > Freshwater > Ice... | reverse complement strand
GCGAGGTTTTCGCGCTGGCGCGCCTTCGTCTCCTCGCGGCTCAGGTCGAGACCGTAGACGTAGGCCTGCGGCGTGAAGCCGCCGGCGCGGGCGATCAGCTCGCGCAGCGTTTCGCCGGCCTGCAACTGATAGATGCCCGGCGCGTCGACCTCGCCTTCGAGCGAGACCAGTCGCGTCTGCCGTGCGACTGAGACGCGCACGTCCTTCTGGCTGTAGACCGTGACCACGTCGCCGGGAGCGAGCGCGATGTTGTTCGCGTCGTCGTTATGCAGCACGGCCTTGCCGAGGTTGAAGGAGATCACCTGGGTGCTGAGGTCGGGCGTCAGCCGCTCGATCGTCGCGTACTCCCAGTTGAGCTCGTCGAAGAGCGATGCCGGCGTCTTGCGCGAGCGGGCGACGGCGGCTCGGTCCTCGTCGTCGCGGACGCTGCGGTTGCTGCGTGTCCGGTCGGTCGTGGTCGTGCGATCGGCATCGGCGCGGGCGCTGTTCGCACCGGTGTCCGGGCCGCCGACGCTGTTGCGCGTCACCGTCGCGGTCCGGCTGGAACGCATCGTCCGCGCGCCCGTTGCGTCGACCGTGTCGCCGGTGCGCGGGCGATCGTCGTCGTCCTCGATCACCTGCACGAGCAGGTTCTTGCGGCGGTAGAAGTCGGGCGTGATGAGCGCGTCGCGATCGGGAATCAGGTCGCGGATGCGCATGCCCGGCGTGAACGGATAGCGCAGCGGCTGCGCCACATGGCCCTTCAGCGTGATCGCGTTGGCGAACTGCGGCGAGATCGCGAGCAGCGTCAGTACGTCGCCGTCGCGCAGCGTCTTCTGCTGCCCGGCGACGTCGAGCCGGAAGGTCTCGACGAAGCGCTTGGCGAGCGGCTCGCCCGGATCGATGCGCTCGAGCTGGACCCGGTTCTGGTTGGCCAGCACGGGCGCGCCGCCGGCGTAGCGCAGCACGTCCTTCAACGGCTCCTGTGCGCTTTTCAGCTCGTAGATCGCGGGCGTGTCGATCGAGCCCGTGATCGCGACGCGCGGCCCGGCCGGCTGGAATACGACGACGTCGCCGGCAGCGAGCTGCACATCCTTCGACTTGTCGCCCTGGACCAGGAAGTCGTAGACGTCGAGCTCGGAGATCAGCTTGCCGTCGCGGCGCAGCAGGATCTTGCGCATCGACCCGGACGGGCCCGGCCCGCCCGCGGCCACGATCGCCGAGAGCAGGGTCGACTGGCTCGACAGCGTCACCACGCCCGGCCGCTGGGCCGGGCCGACGATGAAGACGCGCAGGCCGCGCAGCTGGCCGAGCGAGACGCTCAGGTCGAAGTTGTTGTAGAGCCGCGCGATCTGCGCGCGCAGGTTCTTCTCGAGGTCGGCGGCCTTGACGCCGGCGACGTTGAAGCTGCCGACCTTGGGCAGGTTGAGCATGCCGTTGCGGTCGACCGTGCTGCGGTAGTCGACGTCGATCGCGCCCCACGCGCGTGTCACGATCTCGTCGCCCGGGCCGATCGTGTAGTCGGCCGAGACCGGCACGTTGTCGAGCGACTGGAAGGTGTCGGCCGCGTCGGCGAAGAAGGGCGCGCCGAAGATCGGCAGCATCCTGCCGGTCGCGCCTTCGACGAAGCGCTGGAACTCGTTCGGCTTGGGCGGCGGCGCCGGCTCGGCGCGGCGCGGGAAGGCGTCGCCTGGCTCGCGGCTGTTGCGCTGATTGAGGCCGTTGCCGTTGCCGTTCCCGTTGTTGAAGTTGCCGTTGGCGCCGAGGCCGGTGTTGCCGCGGTTCTGGAGGTTCGTCGCGTTTCCTGTCGCGCCGTTGCCCTGGGCGCCCGTCGGCGCGGTGCGTTGCGGATAGCCGGGCGCGTTGAACGTCCCGCCGACGTCGGGCTCGTCGGCCGCCAGGACGGGCAGGGCACCCCCGCCTAGCGACAGCACGAGCAAGACGCGCGACGCGACGGAGAGTCGCGCCGAAGTGAGGGACGGGAACGGCATCATCGGGGGGCGGGTTGGGCCGCGGGTTGTGCGGCGGCGCGGGCAGCGCTGTTCAGGCGCGCCGATGGTAGCGTCACTGCGAAGCCCCCGGAATCGATGCCGTTCCGGGTTATTGTCAGGGTCCGAGCAGCACGGACCGAGCCCCACTTTCTTCATGTCCGCAGGAATGCCCCGCATCGAGTTGCGCCGACCGACGACCGCAGGCGATCTGGCCGATACGGTGCTCGTCTTTCGCGAGTACGCGGCCAGCCTCGACGTCGATCTGTGCTTCCAGGACTTCGAGGGAGAGCTCGCTTCGCTGCCGGGCGAGTACGCCGCGCCCGCCGGCCAGCTGCTGCTCGCCTATCTCGACGGCCGGCTCTCCGGCTGCGGCGCGTTCCGGCCGATCGTCGACGCCGACTACGCCAACGCCTGCGAGATGAAGCGGCTCTACGTGCGCGACAGCGCGCGCGGCCTCGGCCTCGGCCGCACGCTCGCCCAGGCGCTGCTCGACGAGGCCCGGCACACGGGCTATTCGGCGATGCTGCTCGACACGCTCGACGACATGGAAGCCGCGCGCGAGCTCTACGCCTCGCTCGGCTTCGTCGAGATCCCGCCGTACTACTTCAATCCGATTGCCGGCGCCCACTACCTGAAAGCGGAACTCACATGACCGATCTCCGCACCACGCCGGCCAACACCACAGACCTGTCCTTCGAGCTGCACGTCGGGGCGTTGCGCCTGGCCCTGCGCCCGGACCTGGGCGGCGCCGTCGCCGGCCTCTGGCATCGCGAGACGCCGATCCTGCGCTCGAGCGAGCCGGGCCGGCTGGAAGGCCCGCGCCAGTCGGCGATGTTTCCGCTCCTGCCGTACTCGAACCGTCTCGGCTACCGGCGCTTCCGCTGGCGCGGCCACGACTACACGACGCGGCCCAACTTCGACGACTCGCCGCACTCGCTGCACGGCGTCGGCTGGCTGCGGCCGTGGACGATCGTCTCGTCGAGCGTGCTCGAAGTCGTCATGGAGATGAAGCACGGCGGCGATGCCGACTGGCCGTTCGCCTTCACCGCGCGCCAATACTTCTCGCTCAGCCCCGAGTCGTTCGGCGTGCGCCTGCAGTTCACCAACGACGCCGACGGCGACCAGCCGGTCGGGCTCGGCTGGCATCCGTACTTCACGCGGCGCTCGCGCAGCCGCCTGCACATCGAGCTCTCCGACCGCTGGGACGCCGACGCGACCCTCCTGCCGACGCGCAAGGTCGCGCAGCACGGCATCGACAGCGACCTTTCGCACCTTGACTTCGACAACTGCTTCGAAGGCTGGCGCGGCCCGGCGCGGATCCGCGACGAGCGCTTCTCGCTTCAGCTCTCGTCGTCGCTGACGTCGCTCGTCGTCTTCACGCCGCCCGAGCGCGACTACTTCTGCGTCGAGCCGGTGAGCCACGTGAGCAATGCGATCCACATGGCCGAGCCGGCGACGCACGGCCTGGTCGCGCTGGCGCCCGGCGCGACGCTCGAGGCCTGGATGAAGCTCGAGGTGGCGGTGCTCTGATCGACCTCAGGGCACGCGGCGCGGGAAGCGTCGCGTCTGGCCGATCGCGCTCACCGTGAACGCGTCGGCGCCGAGACCGCGCGCCCGCGCGGCGCAGGCCAGAGCCTTCGGCGGCTCATCGGTGAGCTGGAACGTGCCCCAGTGGATGCCGATCGAGCGCGTCGCGAGGACGTCGAGATGGCTCCGCACGGCCTCGTCAGGGTCGACATGCTGCGAGCTCATGAACTATGTCGTCGTCGCGGCAAGTGTCCCGGCCATGTCCTACGCTCGCCCGGCGCTGAAGATGCCGAGCCTGACGTGACCAGGGTCGTATAAGGAGTTGCGACTCGACCCTTCGTTCGCGTCGTCCTTCACTTCGAGGACATCACATGCGTTCATCCACCAAGCGGCCGGCCAACGTCACATCCACGGACAAAGACCTCGCCGAGCAGGCCCGACCCGGATTCGGCATTCCCTCCCAGGATCCAACCCCCGCAGCGCAGCTCCCTTTGCAGCCGAGGGAGGCCCAACGCGAAGCCAAGTCTGTGTTGGTAGGCGGCGGCGCGATGGCCGGCGCAGCCGCTGGCGCCGTCATCGGCGTCGCGGCCGGTGGTCCTGTAGGCGTCGTGATTGGTGGCACGCTGGGTGCTGTTGCTGGCGCGCTGGGCGGCGAGGCCGCCGGCAGCCTGGCTAGCCCAAAGGATTTGAAACCGACCGAAAAGCCGCTGGTCGCCCCGAGGACAGAAGCCGACAGATAGGCCGTTCAGGCTGCGACATCGCACGCGCAGTGGGGAAGGCCGCCGTGCCACACCGTGCGTGAGCGTCCGACGCGGCCGAGTTGCCGCTCGCCGCCACCGCAGAGCGGGGGCTAGGATCCATCCTAGGTGTCACGTTCGCCACGGCATTGGTTGTCGAGAGCTTGCCGCACTGGAGATCGAAGCCGTGACTCTCTGCCCGGTGCGGCGCGATGAATGACTCTGCCGCCGCGGATGCGGGCTTGAGCCAGGCCGAGGCCGCGCGGCGTCTGGCGACGGATGGTCCCAACGCCCTCCCCGGCGGCCAGCGGCGAACGCTTTTCTCCATTGCTCTCGAGACGGTGCGCGAGCCGATGTTCCTGCTGCTTTTGGCAGCCGGCACTTTGTACTTCGTGTTCGGCGACTTGCAGGAAGGCCTGACGCTGTTCGGTTTTGTGCTGGTCACGCTCGGACTCACGCTCTTCCAGGAAGGCAAGACCGAACGCGCCATCGAAGCCCTGCGCGACCTGACAAGCCCGCGCGCGCTGGTCATCCGCGACGGCCAACCTCAACGCATCGCCGGGCGCGACGTGGTTCGCGGTGACCTGCTGCAACTGAACGAGGGCGACCGGGTGCCCGCTGATGCTTTGTTGGTCTCGGCCGACGGGCTGCGCGTGGATGAATCGCTGCTCACCGGCGAGGCGGTACCGGTGGGCAAGCTGGCAGCCGCACCCGAGGCAAACAGTCCGGACGAAGCTCAAGGCGCGCCCTCGGCGTTGCGGCCGGGCGGCGACGACCTGCCGACGGTTTACGCCGGCACGTTGATCGTGCAAGGCCACGGCCTGGCGCGCGTCACCGCCACCGGGCCGCGGAGCGAAATCGGACGCATTGGCACGGCTCTGGGCACGATGGTGACCGAACGTTCTCCCTTGCAGAAGCAGACCGCGAAGCTGGTGCGCAACCTCGCGTTGCTGGCCCTGGCACTGAGCCTGACGCTGGTGCTGGTGCACGGCTTGTTGCGTGGGGACTGGCTGCAGGCGCTGCTCGCCGGCATCGCTCTGGCGATGGCCATGCTGCCCGAGGAGTACCCCGTCGTTCTCACCGTCTTCCCTGCGCTCGGAGCCCGACGCCTGTCGCGCGAAGGCGTGCTGACCCGGCGCATCAACGCCATCGAAACACTGGGCGCCATCACCGTGCTGTGCAGCGACAAGACCGGCACGCTGACCGAGAACCGCATGACGGTGTCGCACCTGGTGGCCGGTGGTGTGACGCTGGATGCACAGTTGGCCATCGCCACGCTGCCCGCCGGCGAGCTGCCCGAGGCGTTTCACAGGCTGGTCGAGTATTCGATCTTGGCCAGCGTCGTCGATCCGTTCGATCCGATGGAGAAGGCGTTTCACCAGCTCGGAGAACGATTCCTCGCCCAGACCGAGCACCTGCACCGCGACTGGCGCCTGGTACAGACCTACGCACTGACCCCGACGCTGCGCGCGATGTCGCATGTCTGGGCGGCGCCGGCAGGCGGAACGCAGATCGTGGCGGCCAAGGGGGCGCCGGAGGCCGTGATCGAACTGTGCCACCTCGATGCAGCGACGCAGTCGCGCATCGCCACTGCGGTCGATGTGTTGGCGGCCGACGGCCTGCGGGTGTTGGCCGTGGCCGAAGGTCGATTCGAAGGTGAGGACTGGCCTTCGGCCGAGCATGATTTCGACTTCGAGTTCCTCGGCCTGCTCGGCCTGTCGGACCCGTTGCGCCAGCAGGTCCCCGCCGCCATCGCCGAGTGCCGGGCCGCCGGCATCCGTGTGGTGATGATCACCGGTGACTACCCGGCTACCGCGCGCGCGATCGCGCATCAAGCGGGTCTGGCCGAGGGCGCAGGAGAGCTTCTGTCCGGAGACGAGATGGGCACCCTCAGCGACGACGCCTTGCGCGAGCGCATGGCCACCGTCAGCATCTGCGCCCGCATCGCCCCCGAACAGAAGCTGCGCATCGTGCAGGCGTTGAAGGCGCGCGGCGACATCGTGGCCATGACCGGCGACGGCGTCAACGACGCCCCGGCGCTGCGCGCCGCCCACGTGGGCATCGCCATGGGCGGGCGCGGTACCGACGTGGCGCGCGAGGCCGCGTCGCTGGTGTTGCTGCAGGACGACTTCGCGGCGATCGTGCGCGCGGTGCGACTGGGGCGTCGCATCTTCGACAACCTGCGCAAGTCGATGTCGTACATCCTCGCGGTGCACGTCCCGATCGCGGGCATGGCGTTGCTGCCTGTGCTGCTGGGCTGGCCGGCACTGCTGTACCCGACGCACATCGCCTTCCTCGAACTGATCATCGACCCGGCGTGCTCGCTCGCCTTCGAGAACAAACCGCCAGAGGGCGACGTGATGCAGCGCCCGCCGCGCGATGCCGAAGCGCCGCTGTTCGGCGGCGCCACGCTGTGGCTGGCGTTGCTGCAAGGCCTGGGCGTGCTCGCCGTTGTATTCGGTGCCTATGCCTGGGCGGACCACCGGTTGGCCGAAAACGAAGCCCGAGCCTTCGCCTTCGCCACGCTGGTGGTCGCCAACCTCGCACTGATCTTCTCCAATCGCTCCGGCACCCGATCGCTGTGGGCATCATTGCGCACGCCCAACCGAACCCTGTGGGTTGTCGTCGGTCTGGCCTCGGCGCTGCTGCTCAGTTCGCTCTACGTGCCGTGGGCCGTGAGCGTGCTGCGTTTTACTCCGCTGCCCGCCCATGAGCTTGCGACGGCGTGCGCTCTTGGCCTGCTCAGCGTGTTGTGGTTCGAGGGCGTCAAATGGGCGCGCCGCGCATCGAGCGGGACTGGCCGGTTGGAGGCAAGCACATAAAACACATGTGTCCGGCTGGCCGCAGCATCTTCATCGGTTCTTGGCCAACCCTCGCTCCGATCGGATTCGTCGAGCTCTGCAAAGTGTGAATGACCAGCAACATCGACGTGCAGCACACGATGAAGAAAAAGCTCGGCGTGGACTTGCCGCCCTACCGCATTCTGGGTACATGCAACCCGACTCTGGCGCACCAGGCCCTTTACGCCGTTCCTGATATCGGTCTGCTGCTGCCGTGCAACGTGATCGTGCGTGAGGAATCGCCTGGTCGCGTAGTGATCGGATTCCTCGACCCTCAGATCATGCTGCAACTGGTCGGCAAGTCCCACGTCAAAGTCGTCGCCGACGTGGCGGAGCAGCGGCTGCGGCGAGTTTGCGAGGGCCCTCGGCGGCAGTGCGACACGAGACACATAACGTGCGCAGAAAAGTGTGCCAGTACTACTTTGGCGTCAATTCCTGCGAGTTCTGCGGCGCATCGCTCTTCAAAACCACGCGCGCAACAAGCAGCCAACCCATCGCCCAAGCCGCTCCGAACGCCCAACCCCCCAAGACGTCTGTGGCCCAATGGACCCCTAGCAGGACCCGGCTGAGACCGATGAGAATGGCGAACATCGCTGCGGTGCAGAGCACGTAAATCCGCTCGACACGCGACTTTCTTGTGCTGGCCAGCAGCGCCCCCAAGGTCAAAAAGACGATCGCCGCCGTGCTGGCGTGTCCACTTGGAAAACTGAGGCTGGTCACCGAAAACTCTGCGAATGCCGGATCCGGTCGTGCACGGGCAAATCCCATTTTGATCAGAGTATTGACCGCTGAGCCGAGGATCACGGAAACGGCCAGGATAGAAGCGGTCACCTTGGCAGAGACGAGACAGAGATAGCCAACCACGGCAGCGGTGAAGAGAGCCATCACGGCGACGCTTCCCAAGCCGCTGAAGTCTCTTGCAACCTCCGTGAGCCATGGGTGTGCGCCGCGGACGGCATAGGCGGCGCGAAGGGTGCCAGTGTCGAAAGCAGCGGTATCGCCCTCCAGCATTTCACTGCCCAGATAGACAAAAAACAGGGCGAGCATCACCACTGCAAAGGCAGCGAACAGGGGCCTCAACAAGCTTCGGAGATCCTCTGCACCCTGAATGACGGCATCAACGTTCATTCACCCATCGTATGGCAGCGCCACATCGACAAGTTGAAATGCAGATCTGCTGCGCGTTCGCGGGTGCACGCGAGCCGTGCCGCTTGCGGTCGCAAAATGCGCCGATGGCTTCACTGACGCTGCTGTTCTTGGTCGTTTTCGCACTCAACGTCGTGCCCGCTTTCGCACCACCGACCTGGATGGCAATGTCGCTTTTCGGGTTCAGGAACCCGGACACCAACTTATGGCTTGTTGCACTTGTCGCGGCCACTGCCGCCACGGGCGGGCGCGTTGTGCTTGCACATCTCGCGCAGCGCGTCGTGCATAGCCGGTGGGCCGGGCCCGCGACACGCGACAACCTCGCGGTCGTCGCCAAAATGATCGAGCGCCGCCGTGCTGCCAGCGCTGTGGCGTTCCTGTTGTTCGCGTTCAGTCCGTTGCCTTCAAATGTGCTTTTCCTGGCCTATGGGCTGACGACTGCGCCGCTGTACCTGCTTGCCATTCCGTTCTTCATCGGCCGCGTGGTCAGCTATGCCGTCGCCTTCGCGGGTGGCTCTGCGTTGTCGCGACACTTCGAGTCCGAAATGAGCTGGACCGGCTCGTGGCTGTACTTTGTGCTGTCGCAGCTGGCGATGCTCGCGCTCGTCTATGCCTTCACCCGGGTCGACTGGCACAAGACGCGGATTGACCGGAGGCTGCGCTGGCTGCCCAAAGACGCAAAGGCCGCAAAGCCCTCGGCCAACAATGCCACCGTGGTGCAGCTCCCGGAACGCCGAAAGACGGGAGCCTCGGACGATCTGCCGCCCGGGTAGGGAAGAAGAAAGAACGAACGCTGTGGCTGCACGGAAAAACAGTCTGGATCTGCACCCGGACGTCCTCAAGCTCGGCCTGGTCAGCTTCCTCACCGACTTCAGCTCGGAAATGATCTTCTCGGTGTTCGCGATCTTCTTCACCACGGTCGCGGGCGCATCGACTGCCTTGCTGGGTCTGATCGAGGGGCTCGCCGACTTCTCTGCGTCTTCCTTGAACTACCTCGCCGGGAGGCTGTCGGACCGCAGCGGCCAACGCAAGGTTTTCACGCTCGCGGGTTACGCTTTCTCGACGCTAGCGAAAACGATCCTGCTGGTGTCGACCTCGATTGCCGCTCTGGGCGCCTTTCGTGTCGTCGAGCGGCTCGGCAAGGGCTTTCGCGGCCCGCCGCGCGACGCCTGGTTGTCGTCCATCGCCGATGCGCGGACGCGAGGTTTCTCCTTCGGCGTGCACAAGGCGCTCGACAAGGCGGGCGCCGTGGCGGGGCCGCTGGTCGCCTACGCGCTGCTGTCGTGGATCGGCGAGTCCGCGGCAGGGTATCGCGCGCTCTTCTGGGTCGCCTTCGTTCCGGCCGTGCTGAGCATCGGCGTGCTGATGCTCGTCAAGGACCGGCCCGGCACCCGCCACGAACGCGAAAGCATCGGCCAGAACTGGCACGCGCTGAGCCCGGGCTTCAAGCGCTACCTGGTTCCGGCCGGCATTTTCGCCCTGGCGTACTACAGCCTGGGGTTCCTGTTGCTGAAGGCACATGAGGTCGGCTTCGGCGTGAGGAACATCGTGCTGCTCTACGCCTTGTTCAACCTCACCTGCGTGATCGCCGCCCCGTTCGTGGGCCGGCTCGGCGACCGGATTGGCCGCAGCCGCATCGTCGTGCTCGGCTATGCCCTCTACGGCGCGCTCAATCTCGGCGCCGTGTTCGTCAGCAGCCGGTGGGAAGTCATCGCGTTGTTCGCGGTCTACGGGTTTTTCTTTGCGATCGACGAGTCGCAGAGCAAGGCCTTCATTGCCGACATCGAGCCGGAACGCCGTGCTACGGCCATCGGCGTCTACAACTTCGTGACCGGTGCGCTTTATCTGCCGGCCTCGCTGACGGCGGGCGCCTTGTGGCTGATCGCGCCCCGTTTCGCATTCGCGCTGGCCGCGGTGTTGTCTCTGGCAGCCATCGTGGTGTTCGGCGTGCTTCGACCAGCAGCGCAGACTCGATTGAAGATCGCTTGAGGACGAGCGCGCGAATGGCTTGGCCTCCGAACTCTCCAGCACAGGGGGATCGTCGGCGTCTGCGGCCCGATCGGCTGAGCTACATTGGCCTATGAACCCGTCACATCCTCCTACTCGAAGAGACCTCGTACGGATTGCGATTGAAGTGATGTCCGAGCGTGGCCTGGAGCCGGAGTTTCCGGCCGGTGTCGGGCGACAGCTGTCTTCGATCACGGGACCCGCCGTCGACACCGATTCGCGGATCCGAGACCTCACTGCCCTTCCCTGGTGTTCGATCGACAACGACGATTCGCTCGATCTCGATCAACTGACGGCGTGCGAGTTGCTGGACAACGGCGCCGTCAAGATTCTCGTAGCCGTGGCCGACGTCGATGCGCTCGTCAAGAAGGGGTCGGCCATCGACGAGCACGCCCGGGTCAACACCACTTCCGTGTACACCTCGGCGAAGGTGTTCCCGATGTTGCCCGAGCGCCTGTCGACCGACCTGACTTCGCTCAATCTCGGCCAGGACCGTCTCGCTGTCGTGACCGAGATGATCGTCGCAGCCGACGCCTCCATCACCGAGGCGACCGTCTATCGGGCGACGGTGCGCAACAAGGCGAAGCTGGACTACGACGCGGTCGCTGCGTGGATCGACGGCGCAGGCGGCTTGCCGCAGGCGGCCAGTGCGTCACCCGGGATGGACGTCCAGCTGCGCACGCAAGACGCCGTTGCCCAGCGCTTGCGCACGAGGCGGGATGCCGAGGGATCCCTCGCATTCGAAACCTTTCAGCCGCGCGCAGTCTTCGAGGGCGACTGCGTGATCGACATTCGACAGCAGGTGCAAAACCGGGCGCGCCAGCTGATCGAGGAACTGATGATCGCGACCAACGAGCATGCCGCCCGCTTTCTCGCGAGCCGCGGCGGCGCTTCCTTGCGTCGTGTGGTCCGATCTCCCGAGCGCTGGCTGCGGATCGTCGAAGTGGCCGCGAAGTACGGCGAGTCGTTGCCCAGGGAGCCGGACTCGCGGGCGCTTGGCGCGTTTCTCGTGCGACGCCGAGCAGCCGACTCCGTCCGTTTCCCCGACCTTTCGCTTGCCATCGTCAAGTTGATGGGACGCGGCGAATACGTCGTGGAGCAGCCTGGCAGCGCGCCGATTGGTCACTTCGGCCTTGCGCTGCGCGACTACACGCATTCGACCGCACCCAATCGCCGCTTTCCGGACCTGATCACGTCGCGGATGCTCAAGGGATTGCTGGCGGGGACCCCGCCAGCGTACAGCCTTGCCGAACTCGAGGCACTCGCACAGCACTGCACCGAGCAGGAAGATGCGGTACAGAAGGTCGAGCGGCGGATGCGAAAGTCCGAGGCTGCGCTGCTTCTCCAATCGCATGTCGGCCAACAGTTCGATGCCATCGTCACTGGCCATTCGCAGAGTGACACCTGGGTTCGGATTTTCGCGCCTCCGGTCGAGGGAAAGCTTGTAGGCCGCCTGCGCGAGCTCGAAGTGGGTCAGCGAACTCGCGTCAAGCTTGTCAACGCAAACGTGGAGCGTGGTTTCATCGACTTCGTGCAGGTCGATTGAACGCTCCTGGGCCGACCCGTTTTAGTAAGGTCGGTCGCGCAGTCCGAGTCGGTGAGACAACCAGCCCAGGGGGATCTCGAGCACGAAGAAGATGGATGTGATCGCGGTGATTTGCAGGAAGGTCAACCCGAGAAGGCTCTTCGTGGCCAACAGTGGCAGCAAGGCTTCGGGAATCTGATCAAGTCCTGTCGCGCGGCTGCTTGGCGCCGCACCGAGGCGACGCTTGATGAAGCTGGCGATGGCGTCTCCCAACACCGCTCCCTCGCCGACCAAAGCGCCTACTGGGGCAGGCATACCCAGGACAAGCGCGCCGAGCGTGGTCGCCGCGACAGCTGCGACGACGCCGCGAATCGTCTTCGAGGGGCCCAG
>Ga0123336_10003984_pt1 | contig 12152 bp, 9 predicted proteins | sample SSSSmetaG_FD_96466 | JGI IMG/M metagenome (GOLD analysis project Ga0123336, IMG submission 96466) | Glacier valley bacterial and archeal communities from Borup Fiord, Nunavut, Canada, to study Microbial Dark Matter (Phase II) - ​SSSS metaG | ecosystem: Environmental > Aquatic > Freshwater > Ice... | reverse complement strand
TTCTTTCGGGCTCGATACGGCGGCTGACCACTATATTATCAGCCTGATTCATCTCGAGGATGTCGGGGAAGCGACACGGCAGCTCGGTGTCAGCACGGAGCTGCTCCAGTTTATGATCACCAATATTGTCGCGGAACTGGCAGGTGTTGAGACCGGATTTTTTGCCTTCTCCCTGACGGACGGCAAGACGGCTATTCTGGGTGCCGGAAATGACGGAGAGATTCTTAACAGGGAGCTTCTTGTTCTGTGCAGAAAGACCCGGGATACGATCCTTCAGACATTAAAGCTTTCCCTTACCATTGGCATCGGGATTAAGGTTTCTTCGCTTTCGCTCTTAAAGGACTCATATTCTGAAGCGCTTACGTGCCTCAATTACCGGTTCCTGATGCCGTCCGACACGATTATCTCGCCTGAAGACATCAAACAGCAGACAAGACAGTTTGACTTTGACAAATTCAAGGAAGATATCTTTCTTCAGATCCGGCTTCAGGACGAAGGAAAGATTCGTGAATGTATTGATAACATGATTCAGACCGTTAAGATCTGCTGCATGTCCAAGAAGGATATCCAGTATGAGTATGCAAGTATTGTCAATCGCGTGATGACCGGGATCCGCGCGGAGAATCCCGGGGAGCCTTTTGTTGTTGATACGGTATTCCCTGAGGAGAACGGCGCGCAGTATCTGACGCGCATGAAGGAATGGCTTATCCAGTTCTGTCTGGCCTGTGTGGAATTCCTTCGAAGCGAGCGGCACGGTTCCGTGCGGCGCCTGAGCGTCATGGCCATGGAGTATATCAAAGAACATTCGGCCGAGAGCGATCTTTCGCTGATGGCCGTGTGTAATCATCTTTCTGTCAGCATGAGCTATTTCGGTATTTTTTTCAAAGAAAAGACCGGGAAGACTTTCATCGAATACCTGACGGAAGTCCGGATGGATAAGGCCAAGGAACTCCTGGCGAATTCGGATCTGATGCTTTATGTAATTGCCGAGAAGGTCGGATATGAGAATCCTGCCTATTTTACGACGGCATTCAAGAAGAATAACGGGATGAATCCAAAGGAATACAGAAAAACATTTGGAAGAAAGGGTTAATAGATGGCAAAGGTGCAGCGAGTACGAAAAGTGCGTACAGGGCATTTGAGGAACAGCATTCTGTTCACCTCGCTGTTTATTATTGTAAGTATTCTTGCGGTCCTTTTTCCGGTGACATACTCGATTGCTTCGAACATTCTCGAGAGGAATTCCATCGCGTATACCGGGCAGCTCTTGAGCCAGGTTGACAAAAGTATCAACTATTATATCGACGGTATGATCGATGTATCCAATTATATTGCCAATGACGGCGCAGTAACCCGGTATATTGGCAACCGGCATCCACTTCCTGCCGATAATGTCGATGAGGAACTGAAGACGGTGGCCGGTATGAGGCCGGACTTTGTCAATGTCATTATTTTCAGGGAAGACGGCGACTTTGCGTCCAACCGGGATCTCATGGGAATTAACTCCAACTGGGATTACAAAGAATCTACCTGGTATACGGCGGCCGTTGCCGCTGAGGGCGAACCTGTCTTCTCATCCTCCCGTGTGGAAAATGTCGTGGCCGGTGAATATGACTGGGTTATTTCCATGAGTCGGGCTCTCTATTTTAACGACGTGCTGAGCGGCGTACTTCTTGTGGATCTGAATTATCAGCAGATTGCCGATATCTGCAGCAGCATTTCCTACGATGAATCCGGATATATTTTCATTGTCGGTCCGGATGGACGCCTTGTGTACCATCCGCAGCAGAGGCTTATCTACAGCGGGATCAAATCGGAACGGCTCGATATGGTGACATATGCCGGTGGCGTAAAGTCCGTAACCAGTGATGACGGTTTCATATACACAAGTTCCCTTTCGGAAAAATCCGGATGGGTTACAGTCAGCGTGTTTGACACAAATGAACTGGTAACTTTCAGTCCGGACGTCATTGCGCTCTTTTTCGGGATCGGTATTTTCTTTTCCCTTGTCACCTTTATTATTTCTTATTTCGCAGCCAAGCGGCTGACGGATCCGATTCTCCAGCTCAAGGCCTCCATGAAACAGTTCGAGACAGGAGACTTCAACGCGAAGGCTCATATTAAGGTGAATAATGAGGTCGCTGATCTGGGTGAATCCTTCAATTCCATGACGGAGCAGATCAAGAACCTCGTCGCACAGGAACTCAGGACGGAAGAACAGAAGAGAATCAGTGAGCTTCGGGCCCTGCAGGCGCAGATCCGGCCTCATTTTCTGTACAATACGCTTGAATCTATTATCTGGATGTCGGAACTCGGTGAAAATGAAAAGGCGATTGCCATGACTTCCGCTCTCTCGAAGCTGTTCCGGGCCACTACCAGCAGTGCAAGCGAACTGGTCACACTGAAGACAGAGATCGAATATGTCACCAACTATATGACCATCCAGAAAATGCGGTATCAGGATATGCTGAATTACCGCATCAAAGTGGATGACTCTATTCTGCAGGCCAAGGTGATCAAGCTGATCATCCAGCCGATGGTCGAGAATGCTATCTACCACGGGATCAGGCAGCTTAAGGGCGAAGGGCTTATTCTGGTATACGCGCATTCCGACGGCCAAAAACTCTATATAAGCATTTATGACAACGGGGTCGGGTTCGACATGAATTCTTTGGGGACGAAAGCGAATTTTACCGCCGCGGATGAGAACGGGATTGGTATAACTAATGTCAGGGACCGAATCAAATTGTTCTTTGGTTCGGATTACGGCATTACGGTTACATCGGCGCCTCCCGGTGAAATGCTGCCGGATGAAGGGGACATCAACGGAATGCGGACCGTCGTGACACTGACAATGCCGCTGCTTTATGAATAAGGGGGACTGTGATTTGGAGCTTTTCGATTCCAATGAACAACAGGGACAGTACAGGCAGCGCGGGCTGTTCGGGCAGCATGGGCAGCGCGGCAAAAAGACGGCAAAGATAATACTGCTGGTGATTATGTTTATATCATCGGCTCTGCTTATTACGTATTCCACTCTCCTTAGCCTTCCGAAATCTGTAACAGCCTCGCTTAAAGCTGATACAAAAAAGGTTATTGTGATCGGAAAGTCGAAGGAAGCTATTTCTTTCTGGATAAGCCTCCTGGATGGTATCGAAGCTGCAGCCAGTGAATTCGATGTCGAATATAAATATTGGGCGCCGGACACTGAATCAGATATTGATGATCAGATTACACTTGTGTACCGGGCCATCGGGGAAAATCCGGATGCCATTATTCTGGCCTCATCTGATTATGCAAGACTTGCACAGCCGGCAAGAGCCGTTCGAAATGCAGGGATTATACTGATCAAGCTGGATTCAGATGTAGACGAGACCCGGCAGACGGTGTCTTCCTGTTTTGTGGCAACCGACAATGTTGCCGCGGGAATCAAGGCCGGCGAGGCAATGAAAGCGCTTCTGCCCGAAGGCAAGAAAGTCGCGGTTATCTCCCACCAGATCGGCACGGCTACATCAACAGACCGTGATAACGGCGTTCGCCAGGGCCTTGGTACAGAGATAACCGTTCTGGTCACTGCGGACGCTGACGGTTCAGAGGAGAAAGCATATGAAATGGCCGCAGAAATCCTTAAAGACCCGGAGGTCGGAGGTATCGTCTGCCTGAATGAGTACTCTACGACAGGCGGAGCCCGGGCCATTCTGGGCGCCGGCAAAACGGACGAAGTCATACTTGTCGGATTCGACAATTCACGGACTTTGAATATTTATCTGGAGGAAGGAGTCCTCCTGGCAACGGTCATCCAGCGCCCGTTCAATATGGGCTATATTGCTATTAAGAATGCCGCCATACTTATCGACGGAGGAACCGTCGATGCTGTCTATGATACCGGCTCGATTCTTGTTACAAAAGACACCATGTATCTCGAAGAGAACGAGAAATTGTTATTCCCATTCACTTAAAGAGAGGCGGGTCTCCACTTCCCGCACCCGGTAACGAAGGAATTTTTAATTGCTATTTACACAAAAGAGAACTGCATTTTTGTGCCTATCACACAAAATGATGCGGGTTTTTTGTTTTTGCTTGTTTTTTTGCAGGTGAGCGAAACGTTTCACCCGGGTTTTTCATGGAAAAGAGTGTTTTATTATAATTTTCAAAAGAAAAATCGAAAAAATCCCGCCGTCGTTTTTGCTACTATAGTGCTGACCAAGGAACCGAATAACAGTTTAGTAGGAGGGGATTGATTGGCTGCGCAAATTTTGAAAATGACCAACATTACCAAAAGTTTCCCCGGTGTCAAGGCGCTCAGACAGGTTGACTTCGAGTTGAACGGAGCAGAAGTTCATGCGCTCGTGGGTGAAAACGGAGCAGGTAAGTCTACACTGATGAAGATTCTGACCGGTATTTATACCCGCGATGAAGGCGAGATCATCTATCAGGGCGAACAAATTCACCTGAGGAATACAAAGGATGCCCAGGCTAAAGGAATTTGTATTATTCACCAGGAGCTGCAGATGATGACTCATCTGACCGTGGCAGAAAATATCTTCATCGGCAGAGAGAAGACGCATGGTATTTTTCTGGATGATAAGGCCATCAATGATATGGCAAAGAAGCTGACGGACAAGCTTGGCATTGACATTGACCCCAGAGAGAAAGTCGGCAATCTGACCGTCGGCAAACAGCAGATGGTTGAAATTGCCAAGGCTATTTCTTTTGACGCAAAGCTTCTGGTTCTTGATGAGCCGACCGCTGCGCTTTCAGATGTTGAGATTGACGCATTGTTTAAAGTTATGCGCGACCTCAGAGCCCGCGGCGTTGCCATGATATATATTTCTCACCGTCTCGACGAGATCAAGCAGATTACGGATCGTGTTTCTGTCATGCGTGACGGTGAATATGTCGGTACTGTCATTACCTCTGAGACGACCGATGCTGACATCGTCAGGATGATGGTCGGACGCACCATCTTCGAAGAACCCAAATCAGAAAGCAGCTGTCCTCCCGGCGCCCCGCTTATTCTTGAAGTGGAAGGCATGAACGCCGGCAAGATGGTTCAGGATATTTCCTTTAATCTTAAAAGGGGCGAAATCCTCGCTTTTGCCGGATTAATGGGAGCTGGACGTACAGAGACGGCACGCGCTCTTTTCGGGGCTGATATCAAGACGTCGGGAACCATTAAGGTCAATGGCAAAGAAATTAAGATCAATAATCCCAAGGACGCCGTTCAGGCTGGAATCGGCTATTTGTCCGAGGACCGCAAACGTTATGGTATTGCTCTTAAGCTGAATGTTGCAGAGAATTCCGTTATGGCTAACTATGATGCTTTTTCAGGCAGATTATTTGTCAGGCAGGGCGCCATTAATAAGATTGCCGAGAAATACGTACAAAAGCTCAATACGAAGACTCCGTCTGTCAAGCAGATCGTTCGTAATCTTTCCGGCGGCAACCAGCAGAAAGTTGTTATTGCCAAGTGGCTGATAAGAGATTCGCAGATTCTTATTTTTGATGAACCGACCAGAGGTATCGATGTCGGCGCCAAAAGTGAAATCTACAAATTGATTCACGAGCTCGCTGAAGAAGGAAAATCTATCATCGTTATTTCTTCTGAACTGCCAGAGGTCCTGCGTCTTGCTGACCGGATCTATGTTATGTGTGAAGGTCATATCACAGGCGAAGTGCCTGCCGGAACTTCACAGGAAGAAATAATGAGCTTAGCCCACAAACGTATTATCTAATTGGAGAGGTGAAAGTAATGAGTAACAAAGATACTGCCATAGCAGTCAATAAGACGCCCAAGAAGCTAAGTCAGCAGATTTATGTATTTGGTGCGCTGATCGTCATTTATATCTTTTTCTGTATTTTCGGAAGAAACTTTTTCGGGTATGAGACATTCCTCAACATCCTCAATGCTTCCAACTACATCGGATTTGCAGCCATCGGCGTCACTTTTATTATCATAACCGGCGGCATCGACCTCTCCATTGGTACGGTTGAGATGTGTACGGCCATGATCGGAGCCGTCTGCTTCCGCAAATTAGGACTTCCTTTCTGGCTTTCCATTGCCATTGTCCTTATTGCCGGCGGTCTGTTCGGACTCTTTAACGGAACACTTGTGGCAAGGCTCAAGCTCCCCCCCTTTATCGCCACCCTTGGCACGATGATGATTGCTATCGGCATAAGCTCTATCATTTCAAATGTCCAGACTCTTCAGTATCCTGCACGTACAGAAGCTGACGGCTGGTTCAAAGATGTATTCTCTGTACTGCAGCTCGATAACGGGATTAATATTCCTACCGGCTCCATCATGCTCCTTACCGTTCTTCTGGTGTCACATGTACTTCTCACCAAAACCAAATTCGGACGATATGTATTTGCCATCGGCAGTAATGAAGAAGCCGCCCGCCTTTCCGGTGTTAATGTTACTTTCTGGAAGACATCGGCGTATGTATTCAGCGGTTTCTGCACAGCTCTGGCCGGTCTGTCCTATGCATCCACATATACGACCATCCTTCCCGGCTCCGGTTCAGGCAACGAGCTTGACGCCATTGCTGCCTGCTATATCGGCGGTACTTCCACAACAGGCGGTTCCGGTACGGTATTCGGTACGATCATCGGTGTATTTATCATGAGCTGCATGCGTATCGGTCTTCCCTCCATGAACCTTCAGCCTCACTACCAGAAGCTCCTGACAGGTATTGTTGTTATCGTTGCTGTCCTGATGGATATCAGCCAGCAGAAGAAAAAAGGTTGAGCCACTGCCTCGCGGCAGGTTCAAATATACCCTGTAATAACCACTGCCCAAACACACAACTAAGAGGAGGATTACACGAAGATGAAAATGAAACGTATTCTTTCAACTCTGGCTCTGACACTTGCACTCAGTGTTGTTTTAACAGCATGTGCAACAACAACAACTGAAACAACAAAAGCTGCCGCTACAACAAAAGCTGCTGAGGTTACGGAAGCTGTTGTCGAGACCACAGCTGCTGCCGGTGAGACAACAAAAGCAATTCCTACAGATATCTACATTCCTGTAGTATCAAAGGGATTACAGCATCAGTTCTGGCAGACAGTTAAGAAGGGCGCCGATGACGCTGCTGCCAAATATGGCATTACCATTACTTTCGAAGGTCCTGCTTCCGAGTCTGAAATCGCTGCTCAGGTTACCATGCTTGACAGTGCTATCGCCAAGAAGCCGAACGCTATCTGCCTTGCAGCTCTTTCAACTGACGCCGTTATGGATCAGCTGAACGCCTGTCTTGATGCAGGTATCCCGGTTATCGGATTTGACTCCGGTGTTCCTGGCGCTCCTGAGGGATCCATCTACGCTAATGCTTCAACAGACAATAAGGCTGCCGGCGCACTTGCTGCAACAAGCATGTTCCCTGCAATCACAGAAAAAGTTGCAGCTGCAACCGTTGATGCTCCAGTAAGAATCGCTGTTATTTCCCAGGACGCCACTTCTGAGTCTGTTGGAAACAGAACCGTTGGTTTCCTCGAAGAAATGGTAAAGCTTGTTAACGGCGCCGGTATTGCCGACGTTGCTATTATCGGACATGACAAGTATGCAAACGGCGTAGAAGAGTCTGCTGCTGCAGTCGTCATCGACGTTGGTATCAGCGCTACAACAGCTGCTACTGATATCGCTTCTGCTGTATCTGCTCTCCTTAACAAAGAACCCGTTGCTATCTATGCATCCAACGAAGGCGCTGCCAATGGTATCCTTGATGCATCCAACGAAGGCGCAGACCTTGGTGAAATCGTTGCCGTAGGATTTGATGCCGGTGTTCGTCAGAAGACAGCCGTTGTTGCCGGATACTTCATTGGCTCTATCACACAGGATCCTTACAACATCGGTTTCCAGGCTGTAGAGCTTGCTTACAAAGCAATTATCGGCGAAGCAGTTGCTGATGTTGATACAGGCGCTAAGTTCTATACAGCAGCCAACATCATGGACAAGGACATCGTAGATCTCGTTTACGACTAATAGTCTGCAGAGACTTCTGATTCGATCCTGAAAGTGGTTACAGGTATTTTGAAGACTCTCCCCGCCGTGCAAACGGCAGGGAGAGTTTTTTTGGTGTGTGGGCGGGAAAGTGCACACACACAGCCCCGGTTTGCTTCATGAGCTGCTATAGCGTGAAAAATAGTATGTTTTGATTGTCAGGAAAGGAAATGACATCCTAATTTGACGTTGCCCAATTGCTTGTTTATATTAAAAACAAAGAAAAATGTATAAATATTTGCTGTGAGCGTGAATGGGAGGAGGAAAGAAAATGGCGAAAAGTGCGGGGAGAAATTCCCTGGAACGTAAAATTATCAGTGTTTCGGGAAAAAGGCAGATAACCATCCCACAGAAATATTTCGAAGCGTTGGGATTCAGCAACGAAGCCGAATGCATTCTGCAAAATAATGCAATTGTCATTCGCCCTATCCGGGAAAATACTGGAAGCGAGTTTTCTGAGCAAATTCTTGCTGATTTGATTTCTTATGGATTTTCTGGACAAGAGCTCCTTTTAAAGTTCAAGGAAGAGAGCAAAAAAATTGCTCCAGCCATGGATAAACTGATCGATGAAGCAGACAGAATTGCAAAGGGTGACCCGAATAGTGCAACCATGACGGATATCTAAGAATACCGATGTTCAATTTTATGCACCGTTGCGTAATCTCCCTGTGTTTGTTACTATTTTCTTTATTAGTTGAAATGATAGAAGCGTTACTTTAATGCGCGGGGAGATAGAGATGGCAGAATCCATTTTAGGAGCAGGAACAGGAGCCCAAACAGCTGAGCCGGTAAAAGCATCTAAGGTGATAGCTTTTTCAAAACAGATACCGATGGAAGAACTCTTCCAAATACAGGAATTTGAAGAAATTTCGGAAGATGTGGAAGTGGAAGAGACTGCCGAGGCGGAAGAGACTCTTGAAGTAATTGACATTCCGGAAGTAATAGTTGTTCCGGAGGCTGTGAATGTTCCGGAAGAACTTGAAGTAATAGAAGTATCGGATGTTCCGGAGGACGGCCTTATTTCTGAAAAGACTCAGACTGCGGAAGCCATGAAAGTCTCGCTTCGCATTTTGCCGGATGATTTTACGGTCTGCCAGATAACAGACCCCCTTGAGATCCCTTTTTCCGACACCTTTGTGTTTGTATCAAAGACCGATGAAGAGCTCTCGCTTGTCTGCCGTACGAAAGTTGTGCCCTGGAAAACAAAGGCGCGCGAGGACGGGTGGCGGGCTATCAGAATGGAAGGCGTACTGGACTTTGGCCTTGTCGGCATCCTCGCAGGACTTGCATCGATCCTGGCCGGGGAAGCGATATCGATATTTGCCGTATCAACGTATAACACGGATTATGTTCTTTTGAAGGAAGATAAACTTGAGCAGGCGAAATCCGTACTTTGCGGCAGCGGGTATTGCTTTTTGTGATGCATTGCAGCACCGAAATGTGTGCCGAATTGTGCGCCGAAATGTATGGATAAACGCCGGCAGGGTTCCTGTGTTATACGGATTCGGTGTAACATAAAAAATATTGATTAGATCAACATCGATTATGGAGATTTATCCACAATTGTTCGCAACAACCTCATTGTCCGCAAAAATCATTGAATATATAATTAATGAATATATCTTGTGACTGTGCAATGTGTTTTATACAGCCGGTGTTTTTGCGATGTTCATGCGGGGGGAGATCTATGAGGAAGTCTGTTTTTTCAGTACGGGTGCTTTCTGTCTTTTTAAGTTTATTCCTTCTTACAGGTATGTTTTATTCTTTTGGAGTCCGGGATTCAGTACAGGCGGCTGCGTCTAATTATTCTGTCAGTTTGACTGCTGCGCAGTCCTGGATACGACCGTCGCCGGTTATGGCTCCTCTTACTTACACTGTACCCTTTAGTTCAGTTACCCCCGGCGCAAGTACAAGTACTTGTTATTATGCGGTTACCATTTTCAGGACAGATACAGATGGAGTTTATTCGTTTGATTGTACGGCAAATTCTGCCAGTGATCCAATGTTCTATTTATATACCGGATCATTTGACCCGGTTAATGCGATCGGCACTAATTTTCTTATTGGAATTGATGATCGTGCAGCTAATACACGACCGTATATGAATGTGCCATTGACAGCAGGAACGACATACTATTTAGTAACAACAACATTCAGCGCCAATATCTCCGGAACTGTTGCTTTCACGATCGATGGACCGGGGAACATAATAAATCCATACAAGTACAATTATTCCGCCGGTGCCGGCGGAACGATATCCGGAGCCGCACAGCAGTCTGTGTTTTCAGGCGAATCAGGGACGGCGGTCGAAGCAGTTCCCAATACCGGGCATCATTTCCTCAGTTGGAGCGATCCTGTTACCTCAGCCGCACGTACCGATGCCAATGCAGCAGCGGATTTGAGTGTTACGGCAAATTTTGAGATCAACAGTTATTCGGTTCATTACGCATCCGGTGCCAATGGATCTGTAACAGGTGATTTGGATCAGACGATTACGCACGGTTCTGTCGCGGCCACAGTAGAGGCTGTGCCGAGTCCGGGATATCATTTTGTATCGTGGAGTGACGGATCACTGACAGCCTTACGCACTGATACTGTGACTGCAAATATAGATGTTTCTGCTAGTTTTGCAAGAAACACCTACACAGCTAAGTATGGCACGGATGGGAACGGAACGATATCCGGAAGTGCTGATCAGACGGTCATTGAAGGTGAGAATGCAGCGTCGGTAGAGGCTGTTGCCAATACCGGCTATCACTTTTTGAGCTGGAGCGATACATATTCGGCGGCGATTCGTACCGATCTGGCTATGACTGCGAATATTGATGTAACAGCCAATTTTGAGATCAACAGTTATACGGCTACATACACAGCCGGCGCCAATGGCTCTGTCACGGGTGATCTGGATCAGACTGTTACGCACGGTTCTGACGCAGCAACCGTTGAAGCTGTGCCAATTACAGGATATCATTTTGTATCGTGGAGTGATGGATCAACGAACGCCTCACGTACGGATACTGTGACCGGAGTTTTAGCTGTTTCTGCCAGTTTTGCAAGGAACACTTACACGGCCGCATATGGCACGGACGGGAATGGAACGATAACCGGAGATAATAGCCAGGACATTCTATATGGTGATAATGCTGTAGAAGTAGTGGCCACGCCGAATATCGGCTATCATTTTTTAAGCTGGAGCGATGGATATCCGACTCCAATTCGTACCGATCTGGCCGTGGCCGACAATATAGATGTAACAGTCAATTTTGAGATTAACACATATTCAGCTACCTATACAGCTGGCAGCTTCGGGTCTTTAAACGGAGATCCTGATCAGTCGATCACACACGGTTCTGACGCGGCTGCCGTTGAAGCGGTGCCGGACACCGGTTGCCATTTTGTACGCTGGAGCGATGGTGTGCTGACGACGGTCCGCACCGATTTGGCTTTGACAGGTGATCTGACGGTTGAAGCGATTTTTGCGATCGATCTGTTTGATGTTTCATTCCAGACACAGGGCGGATCCGCCGTAACTCCTGCCGTCGTACCTTATCTGAATCTGGCAGCTTCTCCGGCCGCACCGACTATGGCCGGGCATACATTTGCCGGCTGGTATAAAGAAGCGGTCTGTACCCACGCGTGGGATTTTGCCGCTGATACAGTCACGGCAGATACGATTTTGTATGCCAAGTGGACGATCAACAGCTATACAGTCTCCTTCTATGACTGGGATGGCTCCGTATTGGGCATGCAGCTGATTAGATTCGGTGATGATGCCGTGGCTCCTGCAGCTCCCCTGCGCAGTGGTTATATATTCGTATCATGGAGTGAGGCGTTTGATAATGTGGCAGACAACACGATGGTTGAAGCGGTATATAGACTGATTCCAACGCCCACGCCGACGGCTGTGCCGACCGCTGTTCCAACCGCCGGAGTTCTTGGTGCAGGCCTGACAGCAACGCCGACAGCTGCTGCTGTTCTCGGGGCGGCTAAGACCGGTGAGACGAATAATCAGACTGGTATGATTGTTGGAATTGTGCTGCTTCTGGGCTTTGGCGCTGTGACCACAGTATATGTAATCAGAAAAAAGAAGATGAAGGAGTGAGAAGGCGTCTCGGGAGAGGTTTTTGCGGGAGAGGTTTTTGCTTGA
>Ga0123336_10003983_pt1 | contig 12153 bp, 6 predicted proteins | sample SSSSmetaG_FD_96466 | JGI IMG/M metagenome (GOLD analysis project Ga0123336, IMG submission 96466) | Glacier valley bacterial and archeal communities from Borup Fiord, Nunavut, Canada, to study Microbial Dark Matter (Phase II) - ​SSSS metaG | ecosystem: Environmental > Aquatic > Freshwater > Ice... | reverse complement strand
TCCGAGGTGCTGGGGCAGAGCAAGACGAAGCGAACTTCAGCATTCGGCGGCGCGACAGGCCTGGAGGGTGCGGAGCCGGGCGGAGGCTCGGCGCAGGGCTTTAGTGGTTCGTTTCAGGATTCCAAGGCGAGCTCCGACCGGCGAATCAGCGACATCGAGCGCGGCGGCGTGAATGGCGATCGCGCAGGCGATGCGGCAGCGGGAATCGTAGGCACTGGTTTGCTGGCGACGGGCGAGCAGAAGAAGAAGGCTGGGATGGGGGTAGGGGCCGTCGCGCTCCTGGCGATTGCAGTGTTTGCCTTCGGTCATAAACCTGCTCCGACACCGGTTCCAACGCCTACGCCTATACCGACCCCACAACCCCAGCAGCAACCGCCACCGCAGCAACAGGCTCCGCAGCCGGTGCAGAAGACGGTTACGCCGGTGCCCGAAGAGAAGAAGCAAGTGGTGCCGCAGCCGATTGCCGTGCAGCCTGCACTTCCGATGATTCCGGCAGGCACGGCGATCGACATCCGCCTGAACCAGGGATTCAATTCGGACGAGGTGGAGGTGGGGCAGACCTTTACTGCGACCGTGGCGACGCCATTAGTCGTGAACGGGAAAGTGGTTGTGGCGCAGGGCGCGGATGCAACGATCCGCGTGGTGAGCGTTGACCGTGCTGGGAAGCTGACAGGAAAATCGGTGATGCAACTTGCGCTGGTGCAGGTGACGGCAGGCAGCAAGCGTTACCAGATTTCGTCCTCGGCGAAGGCGATTGAAGGTAAAGAGCAGATTGCGGAAGCTGGAAAACGTATCGGAGTGGGTGGAGCGATTGGTGCCGGTGTCGGCTTCATCGGCGGCAAGCTGTTTCATCATGGCGGAGCAGGTGCAGCTGCGGGCGCAGGAGCAGGTGCGGTAGTCGGCGCGGCTACCACGAAGCCGCAGCCGGCGATTGCGAAGGCGGAGACGGTGATCAATTTTCGCAGCGCACGCGTAGTTAAAAGCTAGCGACTCGAATGCAGGGCTGACATGCGAGGTTGGCATGTCGGCCCGATGTTTACTTTGTACGGCTAAAGAGGAGAAGTGCGATGGCGATACGACCTGGTGGCGAGTATGCGGGAAGGCCTCTGAACATTATCTGGCTGCTGGATTGCTCCGGTTCCATGTCCGAGGGGGGCAAGATTGAGGCACTGAACAATGCGATCCGCGAAGTGATTCCGGCGATGCGTAAGGCGGCGGAGAGTAACCCGGAGGTGCAGTTTTATGTGCGGGCGATTCGCTTCTCAAGCGGAGCAGCCTGGCATGTGGCCACTCCCACGCTGCTGGCAGACTTCAAGTGGGTCGACCTGACGGCGGAGGGTGAGACGGATATGGGCCAGGCCTTCGCACTGCTGGCGGAAGACTTTCGCACGATGCCGCAGAATGCACGCGCACTGCCACCACAGATTGTGCTGATCTCCGATGGCAAGCCGACAAACGATTGGAAAGGTGCGCTGCAGGCACTGTTCAGCCGTGCCCTGGGGACAACGCGCGGTACGCCAAGCCATCGCCATTGGGCAAGATGCGGACCACAAGACGTTGAAGAAGTTTATCGACAACGTGGAGCGGCCTGTTTTGCGTGCGGATAATGCGGAGCAACTGGTGCGGTACTTCCGCTATGTGTCGACGTCAGTAGCGGCGACACCGCTGGGCAAGGAACTGCCACCGGCTCCGAAGGCCGCCGTCGTTCAGTCGATTGACGACTCGGCCTGGTAGCAGGGATTGCGCTCGCGACATTTTCAGGAGATTCGAGGTCAGGTTATGAAGTGGAAGATCATCAGCGCTTCAGTCCGGGGAGCAGCGCACCAACGTACGGGGCTGCCGAATCAGGATGCCGTGGATTATGCCGTAGCATCGTGGGAGGATCCGGTGACGGTGCTGGCTGTATCCGATGGGCACGGCGGGTCGCGTTACTTCCGCAGCCAGGTGGGTTCGACGCTAGCGGTGCATATTGCGGTACGGCTGGTTCGCGAGTTCCTGGGTGATACGTCACACAAAAAAGATGCGCGGGGACTGCGCCAGCAAATTGTCGCGACCTGGCGGTCGTCGGTGCTGTCGGATCTGGCGAACAATCCCTTTACCGAAGAAGAGTTAGCCAAGGTGGAAGAGGCGGAAGGCGCGGGTGCGCGAGACTCCATCCTGGAACGGCCCGAGTATGCGTATGGCGCTACGCTGCTGGCAGCTGGAACTGCCGTGAACCGAATGCTCTATCTGCAACTGGGTGATGGTGACATTTTGGCGGTGGATGCAGAGGGCGGTACGCAGCGGCCTATCGTGGCGGATGAGCGATTGGTGGCGAACCAGACGACCTCGTTGTGCCAGCCGGACGCGTGGCAGGAGTTTCGCGTTGCGTTGACGGAGGACGGGGCGGCGCTGCCTCCGCTGGTGCTGATCTCGTCGGATGGCTATGTAAACTCATTTCGATCGGAAGAGGATTTTCTCCAGATAGGTACGGACTACCTCGCGATACTGCGTGAACAGGGATCGGACGCGCTGGCTCATGAGCTGCCGCACATTCTGGCGGATGCGACGCAACAGGGAAGTGGTGACGATATTTCGCTGGGAGTGTTGCACCGCGATGTACTGCAGCGCGCGGTGACGACGCCGGCGATCCCGCCTACAGTGGCAAACGCCGAGGTGAGGAAGCCGCTGATATCCAAGTCTGTGCTGATCGAGAATCTGAAGACGACACAGCATACGCAGCAGAAGAAGTTGCGTGCGCTCTCGACAGATTATGAAGGCGCGCGCAAACATATTCACCAGTTGAAGATTCTGCTGGCGGTCGTGGTCGTAGGTGCTGCGGTGGCGTCGACAAGTGGGTCGTGAAGACGATGGACGGAGAAGCTTCAGGCTCGACCATTGAGGTTGCACCGGGCGAGAGCGCTGCGCTGACGGATGGAGCCAAGATTTACTTTGGCAGGACGGAAGCCGAGGTCAAGTTTCGAGGTCGCGTGCCGGATGCGTTGTTGAGAAACAAAAATAATCGGGTAGGCGGGAATATCCGGCAAGAGTGCGCGTCGTTCTTCAGTGTGGATAGCAGGGAAGAGGCTGCTACCAAACTTGAAGTTTCGGAGAATGACGATGAAAAAGATTCTGATGCTGACTGCCCTGGCCGCCTCCACGATGTTTGCTTCCACCGCTCTGCACGCGAGCCCCAACAATGGCACCAAGTACACGCAGACCTCAGTAGCCGCGTTCAGGACGGACAGCTTCAGTTCGATCGTGTATCACGCCGGTGAGCGCACCGGTGTTGCCGTAAAAGGTGACGGCGACACTACGCTGCATGTCCGCGTGTATGACGAGAATGGCCACCTGATCAACGATGATGTCTGCCGCTACAACACCTGCATGGCGACCTGGACCCCGAAGTGGACCGGTACGTTGCGCATCACGGTGGAGAACCTGGGCTCCGTCTACAACAACTACACCCTCGTTACCGAATAGGGAGAACCATGAGGTCGATAGAAAGAGAAGGCGCCTGTGCCGGTGACCCCAACGGGGTACTCTGCACAGGCGCTTTGCCGTGTTCGGCTGATGGTTCTCTGTTCCGGATTAGGCTGAGGACGTTCCGGTGGCGGCAACCTGCTGGCTGTTCGCGTTAAATACGAGGTACATCTGGTTGTGTAAGAATTGGTCGAAATCCCATGGATAAAAGACCCGGAGAGCGGCCGACGACAGTGCGCATGCAGGATATTGCCACTGATCTGAACCTTTCCAAGATGACGATTTCGAAGGTTCTGCGCGGACAGATGGACGTCAGCGCAAAGACCAAGGCGCGCGTGTTGCAGCGAGTGAAAGAGCTGCACTACCGGCCGAACATCTCTGCGCGCAGCCTGCGTACGGGCCGTACGTTGAACATTGGGTTGGTGGTACCCTCGCTCTCTGATCCGACCTATACCGGGATGGCGCGCACGATTGTGCAGCACCTGCGAATGGCGGACTACAGCGTGTCGCTTTCTTCCGCTGAGTTCGACCCGGAGCTGGAGCGGCGGGAAATTGAGCAGCAGCTTTCATGGCAGGTCGATGCGTTGATTCTGGCTTCGGTGCAGAGCTCGGCAGAGCTGCTGCAGCTGACGAAGAGCAGCCAGGCACCTCTGATTCACGTGCTTTCTGTGCCGAATTTATTTAAGTCAAACTCGGTGGATTTAGGCGGAGAAGAGGTGGGTCACCTGGCGGCGAACCACCTTGTACGGGTGGGTTGTAAGCGAATCGCAAGTGTCTGTGGGCCGCGAAGTCTTTCGGCCGACCTGCGCCTGAAGGTGTTTCGCGCAGCGCTGGCAGAGGCGGGGCAGACATTTCGCCCGGAGATGACAATGACTGCGGATGGCGGCACCACCAGTGAGTATGAGCGTGGCGTGGTGGCCGTGCAGTCGCTGCTAAAGGGCAAAGTAAGGCCAGACGGCATTATCTGCGATACGGACTTGACCGCATTGGGCGTAATGGATGCATTGTGCGCAGCGGGGATCGAGATTCCGAAAGAGATTGCCGTGATTGGTTGCGGAAATGATGCACGGTTATGCGAGATGCGGATTCCGCTTTCGAGCGTGGAGCTTTCGTCGGCAGAGATTGGCGAGCGAGCGGCGAAGCTGGCGCTGAAGCTGCTGGCAAAAGATAAGCCGGCAAAGGTGAAGAGCGTTGTCGTGTCGCCGACGCTGGTAGTGCGGGCGTCGACGGCGCGCTCTGGATGAAGTCAGGCTGAATGTTGGGGAGAGGTTGAGGACGACGATGACGAAGCGTGCAGCTGCAAGCCAATCGGATCTGGTGGTGTTCGGGGAGTTCTTCTCGGACATGATCTTCTACGACCTTCCGGACCGGCCCCGTCTTGGCGAAGAGATCAAGACGGATTCGTTCCTGATTGCACCAGGCGGACTGGCGACGACAGCGCAGGCGGCGAATCGGCTGGGCACGAGTACTGCAATGATTACGCGCGTAGGCGCGGATGCACGCTCGCTGCCTACCTGGCTGGAGTTGCTGAAGCAGGGGCTGGACGTGAGCGTATGCGAGGTGAGCGAGTATTTGCCGACCGCGTTGACGGTGTGTGTCGCCTACAACGCGGACCGCATGATGGTGACGCATGAGCCGATCCACCGCAATCTTGAGGCGCTGCTGGAGAAACCAGAGGTACAGCGGAAGCTGCGCAGTGCGCGGCACGTTCACCTGGCCTGCGCGCTGCGTCACCCGAAGAAGTGGCTGCCCGTGTTGAAGTTGTTGCGGAGCGAGGGCATTACAGTATCGGCTGACTTTGGCTGGAACCCGGATGTTCCCGCCGAGGAGATGAGTTCGATACTGCGGCAACTGGAGTTTGTCTTTCCGAATGAGCACGAGGCGCGTGCGCTGACGGGCTGTAAGAGCGCACGTCGCGCGTTGGAGAAACTTGCGACGATGGTACGGGTGCCGGTGATTACACTGGGAGATGGGGGTGCCATTCTGCTAGCGAACGGCAAGGCACACAGCCAGCCGGCGCTGGCACAGACGCTGGTGGATGCGACCGGGGCAGGGGATGCTTTTAACGGCGGATTCCTCCATGCGTTTCTACGGGGATGGGATTGGGATGACTGTTTGCGCGCAGGAAATATCTGCGGAGGCATGGCCGTGTCGGCACCGGGTGGATCACAGGGTCTGCCGACGCAGGCCCAGTTCCATCAGCAGTTACAGGCGATGCGCCCCTGAGGTTTTCCTTTCTGATGTGGGTCTGGAGGTGCGACTGTAAGCACGGGTGGTTCGCTCTTTTTCCTGCTTTTCATTAAATTCTATTGACATCTTCGAAGGGGCGAGGCAATCTCCTATTCACACAATATTTATCGGTAAAGTTACCGATAACGATTTCGGCATCTTTTGAGCTTCGATTGTGCGGGGAGGCGGTACCGAACCGTGATCGCCCATTTATCAGGAGGAATACGTGATGAATTTATTCCAAGCTAAGAGCGCGGTTGTGAAGGCCTGCCAAAGAGTCGCGTCGTATGTGATGCCGATCGTGGTGTTGAGTGTTGTGGCCGTGACGGCTGCCCATGCGCAGCTGGATCGTGGCACGGTGACGGGCAGCGTGCGGGATGCGAAGGGTTCGGTCGTGGCCCATGCGTCGGTGACGGTGCGGAATCTCGATACGGGCGTCACGGCAAAGGTGGAGACGAACGACGACGGCACCTACCAGGTTCTGGCGTTGAATCCTGGGAACTACTCCGTAGAGGCCACGGCGGCAGGCTTTGGCGTCGCGAAGAACTCCAGCGTGGAGATCCACGTGAAGAGCCGCGCGGAGGTGGACTTTACGTTGCAAGTGGGTTCGGTGACGGAGTTTGTCGAGGTCGTCGACTCGGCAGTTGCGTTGCAGACACAGTCGGCGGACGTGGGGACGACGATTGGTACGACGCAGATCAACGACCTGCCGTTGAACGCGCGACGCTATGCGGATCTTGCGCTGTTGTCTCCGGGCATCTTCAAAAATCCGTCGGTGGCGAACGCGGCGGCTGACCGCTTTAGCTCCAATGGCAACTCGGAGACGCAGAACTATTTTGCGCTGGATGGCGTGGATAACAATTCCGGCTCGACCAACCTACAGGAGGGTTCGGTGCAGAACGTGCAGCCCCCGCCGGATGCGATCCAGGAGTTCCGCGTGCAGACCCGCACGTACTCGACTGAGTTCGGCACCTCAGCCGGCGCTGTGATCAACGCCTCGCTGAAGAGTGGCACAAACAAGTTCCATGGGAGTGCGTGGGAGTACGCGCGCAACAGCGTGTTCGATTCGAACACCTACCTGAACCGCCAGAAGAATCTTGCGAAAGGTAACTTCAGCCAGAACCAGTTCGGCGGAACCATTGGCGGGCCGATCTTCAAAGACCGCACCTTCTTTTTTGCGGACTATCAGGGGCTGCGCAGCGCTCAACGTGTGACCAAGTCTTCGGTGGTTCCTTCCGCGGCGATGAAGACCGGCGACTTCAGCAGCGACAGACTGAGTACGACCTTGTATCCGTTCAACAGCGTGGCAACAGGGCAGGCCGGGTGCATTACGACTATCACGATGAAGATCGCCGCCAACTGCCTCGATCCCGTTGCGGTGAAACTCGCTGCGTTGTTCCCCGACCCGAATGATCCAAACGTGCCTAACTGGAATGGCAATACGAACTATAACTTCGTCTACAACCTACCCCAGCAGGTGAACTCAACGGATGGCCGCATCGACCACAAGATCAGCGAGAAGGACTCGGTCTTCGCACGGTACAGCTTCCTAAAGCAGCATCGTCAGGACGCACCGTGGACCTCCAACTTCATCGCCGGTAATGGTGGCTTTGCGACGGACTACAACATCAAGAACCAGGGTGTAGCGCTGGGTGAGACGCATATCTTCTCGTCCACGGCTGTGAACCAGGCGCGCTTTGGCTTCTCGCGTGACAACGCGGTAAGCGGCCCGATCGGCGTTCCGCTGGGTACGTCCAACGCGGCTGATTATGGGCTGACCGGAATCCCGGCTTCGCCCTACACTGCTGGCCTTCCTCCGATCTACATCTCTGGCTTTGTGACCCTCGGGACTGACCGCTTTCGTCCGCAGTACCAGGTCGCGACGGTGTACCAGTTCATCGACACGTTCAACAAGCTGATTGGCAATCACAGTCTGATGGCGGGCTATGAGTACCACCGCAACGTGGATAACTTTCTCGATCTGCAGGCTCCTCAGGGCTACATGCAGTCGACCGGAATCTACTCGAGCAAGTCGGGCTTCGGCTTTGCTGACTTCCTGCTCGGCGACGTGGCTTCGACCATCTACAACACGCCGCTTTCGGTACACAACTTCCAGCCGGGCCACTCCCTCTTTGTGCAGGACACGTGGCGCCTGAAGCCGACCTTCACGTTTAATTATGGCGTGCGGTATGAGCTGTTCGCGCCTGTGCTGAACCGCACCAACCAGATGGCGAACTTCTCGGCTGCGAATGGCGGTATCCTGATCGCGGCGGCGGCTAATGCGGGAGATTGGGCCGGCCGTTCGTTGATCAACCCGGACAAGAACAACCTGGCACCGCGTGTTGGATTCTCCTACCAGGCTGCACCCAAGATTGTGCTGCGTGGCGGTTACGGGGTGTTCTACCAGTTCATCAACCGCGTCGGATCGGAGTCGAACCTCGCATTGAATCAGCCATTTCTCAAAGCCGTGCAGACGAGCCAGACTGCGGGTAGCATCACGCCGGTCTTCCAATTAAGGAACGGCTTTCCGGGTTCGACTTATGCGGCTTCCGTGGTGCCGCTCTATCTGCAGAAGAACAACTGGCAGGATCCCAACCAGCGTACGAGCTATGTGCAGCAGGCGAGCTTCGGAACGCAGGTGCAGTTGCAGCCTTCGACGGTCTTTGAAATGACATGGGTCGGGAACTGGGGCCGCAAGATGAACCGTCTGCGCAATGCGAATCAGGGCGTGGTGACGGGCTACACCTCGCCGAACCAAGCGAACGTGGTGTTTCCCTATGCCAACATCAATACTGCGACCACGACGATCGCGGGCGCGGGACTGCACAGCTTCCTGGAGCTTGCGACCAACGATGGCAACACCAGCTACAACGCATTGGAACTGAGCGCGCGGCGCACGATGTCCAAGGGCCTGTCGTTCCAGATCAGCTACACCTGGGCACATGGACTGTCGGACTTTGTCGACAATCTTACGGGCGGTTCTACTCCGCAGAATGCGTACGACTACGCGCACGAGCGTTCCAACTCACCGTTCGATCAGCGTCATCGCTTTGTTGCAGCAGGTGGCTGGAAGCTACCGATTGGTAAGGGTGGCGTGGTGCTGAACAGCGACTCGCTGGCTTCGCGTCTTATCGGCGGTTGGCAGCTTAATACGATTGTGACACTGCAGACGGGCAACCCCTTCAACGTGACGGCACCGGATGTGAGCCAGACGGGTGGTAGCCACGCGTTCTACGCGAACTGCCTGAGCGATCCGTTCAACGGAGCGAGCTCGGACCGAGCACAGGCTACGAGTACCGCCAATCCTCTCCGCTATATCAAGGCGAGTGCGTTTGGGGTTCCCGGCGTGGGCACCTTCGGAAGCTGCCGCCCGCGCATGTATCACGGGCCGGGGCGTGAGAATGTTGATCTAAGCGTCTTCAAGCAGTTCCGCCTGGGCGACGCGCGTCAGATTGAGCTTCGCTTTGAGGCCTTCAATGCCCTCAACCACGCCAACTTCGGCAACCCTGCGGCATCGGTGGCCAACCAGGCGACCTTTGGGCAGATTACGAGTGTCATCAACGATGCACGCCAGATTCAGATGGCTGGCAAGTTTTACTTTTAGTCAGGACCGGGATGGAGGCGACGTAGACCGTCGCTTCCGTTTCGCCGCGTTGAAGGGATTACGACGATGAAGACGAAGTTCACACTGCGCCGTAGCGCGCAGGTATCGTTGACGGCGATAGCTGTCACTGCGGGTTCGGCAGCTATGTTGGGTGCCGCCGCTGGTGACCCTCAGACCACGAGCAAGCAGATAACAGACGCGCGAGCCATCGCGCCGGATCGCGGAGCAGCCGCTACCTGGCAACTGCTGAAGAAACTACATACACGCGCGAGTCTGTTGATGATCGTCGCGCACCCGGATGACGAAGATGGTGCCACGCTCGCATACGAGGGCAGAGGGCTTGGTGTGCGGACCAACCTGATGCAGCTCAACCGCGGCGAGGGTGGGGCGAATGTGATGTCCGGCGACTACTGGGACGCATTGGGCCTCGTGCGTACAGAGGAACTGCTGCAGGCGGGCCGTTACTACGGCATCGACCGGCAATTCTTCAGCACAGCGGCGGACTATGGTTTTTCGAAATCGTTGAAGGAAGCGGTCGATCAATGGGGGCACGACCGCGAACTGGCAGAGGCCGTTCGCGTAGTGCGGATGAGCCGCCCTCTCATCGTCTGCTCCGTGTTTGTCGGCGGCCCCACGGATGGGCATGGACACCATGCGACGGCGGGTCTGCTGGCGCAAGAAGTCTTTAAGGCCGCAGGCGATCCGAAGATGTTTCCCGAGCAGATCAAAGAAGGGCTGCAACCCTGGGAGCCGGTAAAGGTCTATGCGCGCGTGCCATTCTTCCGGACTTCGGAGAAAGGTTCGTACGACTACGCGAACCACACCTGGGGGCCGCTGGGTGTAACGAACCACGTGACAGGCAAGTGGGAGCCGGGCAAGGTTGCGACGACGCTGACGATTCCTGTGGGCACCTACGACGATCTGATCGGACAGACGTATCTGCAGGTCGCACGCGAAGGGCTGGGCTTCCAGAAATCGCAGAACGGCGGTGGCGAAGTTCCACTGCCGGGGGCGCAGGAAGCGATGTACCACCGCTTCGGCTCACACATCGATGCCAAGGAAACAGAAGAGACGCTGTTCGACGGCATTGATACGTCACTGACGTCGATTGCAAATCTCGCAGGCAGCGCGCCGCCGGAATTTCTCTCGGCGGGTCTGACGAAGGCGAACACACAGATCGAGCGCGCGATGAAGTCCTTCACAGCGCAGGATACGGCCGCTGTTGCGCCCACGCTGGCAGAAGGAATGCAGGCCCTGAGCGGATTGATCGCCACGGTTGAGAAGAGCAGCCTTTCGGCGCAGGCTAAGTACAACCTGCTTTTTGAACTTCGCGTGAAAGAGCGGCAGTTCAATGAGGCAATCGTCTCTGCACTTGGCGTGAGTGTGGACGCAGATATTACTCCAGTTCCGGGGCGGGACGGTGCGCCGCCCGAGTTTCGCCGCACGCAGACGAGCTTCCAGATGGGCACGCCGGGCAGGAAGATCCACGTGAACGTCCACGTCTACGATGGCGGGAAGCAGCCCCTCAGTTTGAAGGAAGTGTCGCTGGTCGCAAGCTCTGGCAAAGACTGGAAGACCACAAGACGCGGCAAGACGGACGGGTTGCTCGAAAGCGGCAAGGCCCTCGACGCGGCCTTTGATGCGGCGATTCCAACGGATGAACCCTACAGCAAGCCTTACTTCACACGTGCCAACCTCGGTGAATCGCGTTACACCATGAGCGACAAGAATGACTTTGGAATGCCGTTGGCACCGTATCCGTTGGAGGCGCGCGCACAGTTGGAGTATCACGGCGTAGTGCTGACGACGGCGAAGGTCGTGCAGGTCATCAGCCGCGTGGAGGGGCCGGGAATTGTGCGTTCGCCTATGCCGGTAGGGCCGCCTATCTCCATCGCGTTGAATCCGAGTGCTGGCGTGGTTCCGATGGATCTGAAGTCGTTTCCGGTGAGTGTGCATCTACGCAGCAATGCGGAGGGCAGCACGACGGAGAGCGTACACCTGAAGCTGCCCGAGGGATGGCGCGCAGAGCCGCAGACGATTCCGGTGAGCTTTACTCAGGCTGGCGAAGAGCGTTCGTTAGCCTTTACGGTGTATCCCAAGGCGAAGCTGGGTAGCTCGTATGAACTGACAGCGGTCGCGGAGCTGGAAGGCAAGCCGTACAGCGAAGGCTATGTGACGATCGGTTATCCCGGCCTGCGACCCTACTTCCTCTACAGCAAGGCCAGCTACCGCGCCGTCGGCTCCGATGTGAAGGTGGCGCCGGACCAGAAGATCGGCTACATCGAAGGCAGCGGAGACGATGTTGCCGCATCGCTGGCAGCGCTGGGTGTCCATGTCGCTGTACTCTCCGCACAGGATCTTGCAGGAGGTGATCTCAGCAAGTACGACACCATCCTGGTGGGTGTACGCGCGTATGCGGTGCGGCCTGACCTGGTGGCCAATAACGCCCGGCTGCTGGAGTATGTGAAGGATGGCGGCGTGGTGATGGTGCAGTACAACACGCCTGAGTTTGACCATAACTATGGCCCCTATCCTTACGTGATGTCGGGTGATCCGGAAGAAGTGACGAACGAGAAGTCAGTCGTTGAGATTCTGGATTCGAAGAATCCTCTTTTCACCTGGCCGAACCAGATCACGGCGAAAGACTTTGACGGCTGGATTGAAGAGCGTGGCTCGAAGTTCCTGACTAGCTGGGATCCGAGGTACACCGCCCTGCTGGAGACGCATGATGAAGGTCAGCCGCTGCAGAAGGGTGGCCTGGTCTATACCCGCTATGGCAAGGGAGCGTACATCTACAACGCATACGCGTTCTACCGCGAACTGCCGCTCGGCGTTCCAGGTGCGTACAGGCTGTTTGC
>Ga0123336_10003981_pt1 | contig 12164 bp, 10 predicted proteins | sample SSSSmetaG_FD_96466 | JGI IMG/M metagenome (GOLD analysis project Ga0123336, IMG submission 96466) | Glacier valley bacterial and archeal communities from Borup Fiord, Nunavut, Canada, to study Microbial Dark Matter (Phase II) - ​SSSS metaG | ecosystem: Environmental > Aquatic > Freshwater > Ice... | reverse complement strand
CGACGTACTGGTGGCCGGCAACTTCGTTTTCAGCGCCCCCGAAGGACCGGTGGCCGTGCTGGCCCGCCTGCGCGAGCACCTGGCGGCCACCGCGGCGCCGGAGGGCGCCGACCGGCAATAGTCGCTTCGTCTGCGCGTTCTTCGCCCCGTGAAACACTCCTTACCGCCGAGTCCGTTGTCCGTGCCGTTGTTCTCTTTTTATCAGCTTCCTCCGGGGGTGGTTGCCCGCTGGGTCGTGCTGCCCACCCTGCTTTTTGTTTCGCTGGGCGCGTTGGCCCAGGTGCCGGTTCCGCCCCCGACTCCTGACCCGGTTGGTGCCATTACGGCAACGCCGGGTTCGATTGTTGTCGTAACCGGCTCCCTGCGCGATGCGGCGGGCCAGCCGCTGGAGCTGGCGGCGGTGGGAATTGAAGGCCAGCCCGGTGGGTCAAACACCAACGCCGCCGGGGCGTTTTCGCTGCGCGTTCGGGTGCCGGCGGCCGGCCAGGCGCTCGTGCTGGTGGTGCGCCGCCTGGGCTACCTGCCGCTGCGGCAGCCCCTGCGCCTGCCCGCCGACGCGGCCCGGCCCCTGGCCCTCACCCTGCGCCTCGACCCCAAAGCCTTGGGCGGCGTGCGCGTGCTGGGCCGGTCCGACCAGGCCGACACCCGCGAGCAAGTGAGCGTGAAACGCATCGACCCGCGGGCGGCCAAGGAAATTCCTTCGCCGTTCGGCGATTTCAACGCCATCCTCAAAACCCTGCCCGGCGTCGTTTCCAACAACGAGCTGAGCAGCACCTACAACGTGCGCGGCGGCAATTACGACGAGAACCTGGTGTATGTGAACGGCTTCGAGATTTACCGGCCGTTCCTCGTCACGGCGGCCCAGCAGGAGGGGCTGAGCTTCATCAACCCCGATTTGGTGAAGCAGGTCGAGTTCAGCAGCGGGGGCTGGCAGCCGAAGTACGGCGACAAGCTGGCCTCGGTGCTGAGCGTGGACTACAAGACGCCGACGCAGTTCGCGGCCTCGCTCACGGCCAGCCTGGTGGGCGGCGCGGCCCACGCCGAGGCGCGCTCGGCCAACGGGCGCGTGAGCTACCTGGCCGGGGTGCGCTACAAGAACGCGCAGTACGTGTTGCGCTCGCTGCGCCAGGCCCAGGGCGGCTACAACCCCACGTTTTACGACGCCCAGGCGTTTGTCAATATCGGCCTGGGCAAAAAGGACGATATGCAGCGCACCACGCTGGGCCTGCTCGGCGTGGTGGCGCACAACGACTACCGCTTTTCGCCCGAAACCGGCCAAGCCACCTTCTCGACCGGCACCAACCAGTTCACCCGCGTCTTCATTGGCTACAAAGGCCGCGAGCGGATGCAGTTCGACACCTACCAGGCCGGCCTGAACCTGAAGCACGATTTTTCGGCCCGCCTGCAGGCTGAGCTGCTGGGCTCGGCCCTGATTTCGCGCGAGTTCGAGTTCCGCGATGTGGAGGCCGCCTACCGCTTTGCCGACATCAACCGCGACCCAAATTCGCCCGATTTCAACCAGGCCGTGCGCGTACGCGACCTGGGCTCACAGTTCCGGCATTCGCGCAATTCGCTCACGGCCCGCATTTTCACCGCCGAAACCCGCGGGCGCTGGTCGCCCGGTGGGGCCCACACCGTGCGTTGGGGTGCCAAGGTGGGCCGCGAACAAATCGCCGACGTCCTCGACGAGTACAGCTTTGCCGACTCGGCTGATTTCGTGCCCGATGCCCGCCGCCTGCGCCTGCGCTCCGATTTGAGTTTGCGCAGCACCCGCGGCCAGGGCTTCGTGCAGGACACCTGGGTTCTGGACTCGCTGCGCACGATTACCTACGGCGCCCGGGCCCACTACTGGACCACTAACGGGCAGTTGGTGGTGAGCCCGCGGGTGCAGTTTTCGGCCCGGGGCCGGCGCCACCCCAACCGCTCGTTCAAGGCGGCTGTGGGGGTATACTACCAGCCGCCGTTCTACCGGGAGCTGCGCGACCAGCAAACCGTGCGCCAGGGCGTGCAGCAGGCTTCGCTGAACCTGGACTTGCGGGCGCAGCGGTCCTACCACTTCATCGTGGGCCAGGAAATCAGTTTCCGGCAGTTTGGTCGGCCCTTTAAGTTTTCGGCCGAAGCTTACTACAAGTACCTCACCGATGTGGTGCCCTACGACGTGGACAACGTGCGGCTGCGCTATTTCGCCAAGAACAATGCGACGGCCTACGCCGCGGGCTTCGACGCCCGCGTCAGCGGCGAGTTCGTGAAGGGCGCCGAGTCGTGGTTCAGTCTGGGCGTGCTCACGACGCAGGAGGACGTGGCCGGCGACTCGATGAACGTGACCGACGGCAACGGCAAAATCACCGGCCGCCGGCCCAAGGGCTACATCCGCCGGCCCCAGGACCAGCGCGTGAACGTGGGCGTCTTCTTCCAGGACCACCTGCCCAACAACCCCTCGGTGCGCGGCTATGTGAACCTGGTGTTCGGCACCGGCCTGCCCCTGAGCCCGCCCAACACGCCCGACCTGCGCGGCACCAACGCCCTGCAGCGCAACTACACCCGCGTCGATTTGGGCTTTTCGAAGGTTGTGGGCCTGCGCAACGCCGGCACGCCCAAGCCCCGGCCGTACAGCTTCGATAGCCTGTGGCTGGGCCTGGAAATTCTCAACGTGTTCGGGGCCAACAACGTGGCCGGCTACAGCTACCTGCAGGACGTGAACGGCGTCACGTACTCCGTGCCCAGCTACCTCTCGCAGCGCGTGGTGAACCTGCGGGCGATTGCGCGGTTTTGAGTCCGCCCGCAGTTCAGGCAGTTGCTCAATAGCAATTAATGCACTCGCCCATTCCCAGGTCATTCGTCAGACACAGGTGGAGCAGCAGGAGCACGGGAAACAAGAGTATAGCGGCCCTTTTGGCGGTTTTCTGTTGTTGCTTGTCGCGTGAAATACCAGCGGTCAGAATCAGAAAAGCGGGCACCGCCCCAACGAACAGGAATAAGCTAACGAACCCTCGTCCTTCCAAATCGTGCATTCCGCCTCCCCAAAGCTTAACGCCGAGGTCGTTCAAGGAAATTAACGCAACGGACAGCAGCGTTTTGGTCATGGGCGCGTGGCCGGGGCAGAAACTAATGAGCCACACCGCCAGCACGATGACCACCGGCGTGAGTAAAATGCCGGAGGGGGCACCGAAGTGGTCAAAGCAGGCGTTGGAAGCCACCAGCGCCAGAGTCAATGGCAGCGCGTAGCGCAGGGGGAGCGAATGTCCGGCGGGGTGCAGATGAGGCGTCATGACGAGCGGGGTGAATGGATGCTCCAAAGGTCCCCGGCCCGGTCCGTCTATTTCCTGACCAATGTCATTTTCGTCGTCCGCCGCCGGGGCTACGGCCGTTGGCCGCGCAGGCGGCTCAGCGTTTCCGGGGCCATGCCCAGGTGCGAGGCGATGTGCTGCACGGCCACCCGCTGAAACACGGCGGGGAAATCGCGCAGCAGCAAGTCGTAGCGTTCCCGCGCCGGGTGGGCGCGCAGGTGCCGGGCGCGCTGCTCGCTGAGCACGTAGTAGCGCTCGGTAAGCACCCGGCCGTGGAAGTTGAAGGCAGGAAAGTCGCGGTACAGCTCTTGCAGCTGCTCGTAGCCCAGGCTAACCCCGTGGCCGGGCTCCAGCAGCTCCAGGCATTCTTCGGCGGGCGTTTGGGTGAAAAAGCTGGCGATGGAAATCACGAAGTCGCCTTCGCGCATGAACCAGGACGACACCTCGCGCCCGTCGCGCAGGGAGTAGACGCGCACGAGGCCGGTTTCGAGAAAGCATACCCGCCGCGCCACCTGGCCGGGCTGCAGCAATCGATGCCGGGCAGGCCAGTTCTCCGGCACGGCGCGGGCCCGCAGGGCAGCGGCCAGGGCAGGGCTCAGGGGATGCAGGGCGTTGAGAACCGCCAGGAAATCGGTCATGCGCGGGAAGAAGGAAGTGGGGTGGGGCAAGTACGGCATTGGCCAGGGAATCCGGGGCGGGCCCCGCGCCCCAAAACATTCCGCTTGTTTTGGCCGTTTGGCAATCCGAACTACCTTTGCCCCCGCAATGCCCGCTCCCGTCTTTTCATTTTACGTGATGCCCCAGCCCGCCCGCGTCGGCGGCCGGGTCGTCGTTGCGGGCGGGCACCACCACCACCATCTGTGGGGGGCCGGGCTGTGCGCCGGGTGCTGAGGCAGCACCGGTAGCCCGCGCCTCCACCGCCGCGCGCCGGGGCTTGGGGTTTCGGTGTTTCTCTATCTGATTACGGGTGCCGCCGCTGCGTGTCGTTCCGGCAACCGCGGCCACTGACCGCTCCGCGCGGCGGATGCGGCCCGCGTCAACTTTCCATTACATGCTTCGATTAGCCATTCAAAAGTCCGGCCGCCTGAGCGAGGACTCCCTGCAGCTCGTCCGCGAATGCGGCATCAGTTTCAGCAGCACCTCTTACAAGCTCAAGACGGAGGCCACCAATTTCCCGCTCGAAATCCTGTTTTTGCGCGACGACGACATCCCCGGCTACGTGCAGGACGGCGTGGCCGACCTGGGCATCGTGGGCCAGAACGTGCTGGTGGAGGCCGGCCTGCCGGCGCTGCAGGTCGAGGCCCTGGGCTTCAGCCAGTGCCGGCTGAGCCTGGCCGTGCCCCGCGCCGACGCCTACGCCTCGGTGGCCACGCTCGAGGGCAAGAACATCGCCACGTCTTACCCCAACATCCTGGGCCGCTACCTGGCCGAGCACGGGGTGCGGGCGCACCTGCACACCATCAGCGGCTCGGTCGAGATTGCGCCCAGCATCGGGCTGGCCGAGGCCATCTGCGACATCGTGAGCAGCGGCTCGACCCTGCTCGGCAACGGCCTGCGCGAGGTCGAAACCGTGTTCCGGTCCGAGGCCGTGCTCATCGCCCAGCCCCGCCTCACGCCCGAACAGACCGAATTGCTCGACCAGCTGCGTTTCCGGATGCAGGCCGTGCGCCGGGCCAAGCGCAGCAAGTACATCGTGCTGAACGCCCCCGAAAGCGCCCTGGCCGAGGTGCGGCGCCTGCTGCCCGGCATTAAGGCGCCCACCGTGACGCCGCTGGCCGAGCCGGGCTGGGTGTCGGTGCAGTCGGTGGTGCAGGAAGACGAGTTCTGGCACCTCACCAGCCAGCTCCGGGCCGTCGGGGCCGAGGGCATTCTGGTGCTGCCCATCGAGAAAATGATAGCCTGAACCGCCATGCCGACCCTCATGCAAACCGTTCTGAACCCCGAACCCGCCGCCTGGCCCGCGCTGCAGCAGCGCCCCGCCGCGGCCGAAGCCCCGCAGGTGGCGTCCCGCGTCCGCGCCATCTTCGGCCGGGTGGCCGCCGAGGGCGACGGCGCCCTGCGGGCCCTGGCCGCCGAGTTGGACCGCGCCATTGTCACCGACCTGCGGGTGAGCGCCGCCGAGTTGGCCGCCGCCGCGGCCCAGGTGCCGGCCGCGTTGCAGGCCGCCATCCGGCAGGCCCGGACCAACATCGAAGCCTTTCACGCCGCCCAGCGCGAGCCCGAGCTGCGGCTCGAACCCATGCCCGGCGTGGCCTGTATGCGCCGGGCGGTGCCCGTGCCGCGGGTGGGGCTGTACGTGCCGGGCGGGTCGGCGCCGCTCTTCAGCACCCTGCTCATGCTGGGGGTGCCGGCCCGGCTGGCCGGCTGCCCGGAAATTGTGGTGTGCACCCCGCCGCGGCCCGACGGCTCGGTGAGCCCGGTGATTTTGTTCGTGGCCCAGCTGCTGGGCTTGCCCACGGTGGTGAAGGCCGGCGGGGCCCAGGCCATCGCGGCCCTGGCCCTGGGCACGGCCAGCGTGCCGGCGGTGGACAAGATTTTTGGGCCCGGTAACCGCTACGTGACGGCCGCCAAGCAGCTGGCTGCCGCCGAATACGGCGTGGCCATCGACATGCCCGCGGGGCCGTCCGAAGTCCTGGTCATTGCCGACGCCAGCGCCACCCCGGCCTTTGTGGCGGCCGACTTGCTCTCGCAGGCCGAGCACGGGCCCGATTCGCAGGTGGTGCTGCTGAGCGACTCTTCCCTTATAATTGAACAGGTGCAGGCCGAGTTGGCGGGGCAGCTGGCCGCCCTGCCCCGCCGCGCGGTGGCCGCCCAGGCCCTGGCCCACAGCCGCGCCGTGCTGTTGCCCGACGCCGCCGCGATGCTGGCCTTCTCGAACCAGTACGCCCCCGAGCACCTCATCCTGGCCACCGACGCCGCCGAGGCCCTGGCCGCGCGCGTCACCAACGCCGGCTCGGTGTTCCTGGGCCACCTCACGCCCGAAGCGGTGGGCGACTACGCCTCCGGCACCAACCACACGCTGCCCACCGGCGGCTACGCCCGGCAGTACAGCGGGGTGTCGCTCGACTCGTTTGTGAAAAAAATCACCTTCCAGCGCCTGTCCCCTGCGGGCCTGCAGGCCCTGGGCCCGGCGGTCGAAACGATGGCTGAAGCCGAAGGCCTGGCCGCCCACGCCCGCGCCGTCACGCTGCGGCTGGACGCGCTGGCGGCCGCGGCGGGAGCAGGAGCGAACCCGGCACCCGAACCCGCGGCGCCGGCCGACCCCTACGCCGGGCTTATCCGGCCCGGCATCGCGCGGATGCAGGCCTATTCCTCGGCCCGCGACGAGTTCACCGGCGGGGCCGCGGTCATGCTCGACGCCAACGAGAACAGCCTCGGCTCGGTGGGGCCCGCCGATTTCAGCCGCTACCCCGACCCGCACCAGCGCGCCGTCAAGGCGGAGCTGGCCCGGCTCAAGGGCGTGGCGCCCAACCAGATTTTTCTCGGCAACGGCTCCGACGAAGCCATCGACCTGCTTGTGCGCATGAGCTGCACCCCCGGCCGGGACGCGCTGGTGGTGTGCCCGCCCACCTACGGCATGTACGAAGTGGCGGCTCACCTGAACGACGTGCGCGTGGAGCGCCTGCCGCTCACGCCCGACTTCCAGCTGCCCGCCCACGCGGCCGAAACGCTGGCCGCCTCGCGCGCCCAACTTGTGTTTCTGTGCTCGCCCAACAACCCCACCGGCAACCTGCTGGCGGCGGCCGCCGTCGAAACCATCCTGCGCCATTTCCGGGGCCTGGTGGTGGTGGACGAGGCCTACGCCGACTTTGCCGACGGCCCCAGCTGGACCACCCGCCTGGCCGATTTTCCCCGGCTGGTGGTGCTCCAAACCTTTTCCAAGGCCTGGGGTCTGGCGGGCCTGCGCCTGGGCGTGGCCTACGCCGCGCCGGCCCTGGTGGCGACGCTCGACAAAATCAAGCCGCCCTACAACGTCTCGGCCGCTACCCAGCGCCACGCTCTGGCCGCCTTGCACGAGGCCCCGCGGCTGGCCGGGCTCCGGGAGGAATTGCTGGCCGGGCGCGCGTGGCTGGCCGGGCGGCTGACCGGGCTGTCCTTGGTCGAGACCGTATTTCCTTCGGCCGCCAACTTCCTGTTGGTCCGCTTCCGGGCCGATGCCACGGCGGTGTACGACGCGCTGCGGGCCCGCGGCATCGTGGTGCGCAACCGCACCGCCCAGCCCGGCTGCGCCGGCTGCCTGCGCCTGACCGTGGGCACGGCCGCCGAAAACGCCCAATTGGTGGCGGCACTGGCCGAAATTGGCGCCGCGCCCCCGGTGGCGGCCGCTGGGGTGGCGGGCTGAGCCCCGCCGCGGCCCGCCACCCCAGCGGGGCGCCTTTCATTCTTTTGACGCTTAGTTGCTTGCCACGTGAAAAAGGTATTGTTCATTGACCGCGACGGGACCATTCTCGTCGAGCCCCAGCCGAGCCAGCAGGTGGACAGCCTGGAGAAGTTCGCCTTTCTGCCCGGCTGCATTGGCGCGCTGGCCCGCATTGCCCGCGAGTTGCCGGAGTACGAGCTGGTGCTCGTCAGCAACCAGGACGGCCTGGGCACGGCCAGCTTCCCCGAGGACACGTTCTGGCCGCCCCACCGCCTGATGCAGGACGTTCTGGCCGGCGAAGGCGTGCGCTTCGCCGCCGAGCTGATTGACCGCAGCTTTGCGCACGAGGGGCTCGCCACCCGCAAGCCGGGTCTCGGCCTGCTGGGCCGCTACCGCGACCCGGCCCACGGCTACGACCTAGCCGGCTCCTTTGTGCTCGGCGACCGGCTCACCGACGTGCAGCTGGCCGAGAACCTGGGCTGCCGGGCCATTCTGATAGGGGAGGAGCCCGACCCCCGCGCCGCCCTCACCACCACCGACTGGGCCGCTATCTACCGCTTCCTGCGCTACCCCGCCCGTGTGGCCGTGGTGGAGCGCAGCACCACCGAAACCCGGATAGCCGTCCGCCTCGACCTCGACGGCACCGGGCAAACCGACGTGCGCACCGGGCTGGGATTTTTCGACCACATGCTCGAGCAGCTGGGCCGCCACAGCGGCGTGGATTTATTCATAAGGGTAAGCGGCGATTTGCACATCGACGAGCACCACACCGTGGAAGACACCGCCTTGGCCCTGGGCACTGCCTTTGCTCAGGCCCTGGGCGACAAGCGCGGGCTGGCCCGCTACGGCTTCCTGTTGCCGATGGACGAGGCGCTTGCCCAGGCCGCCATCGATTTTTCGGGTCGGCCCTGGCTGGTGTGGAACGCTGATTTTCGCCGCGAGCGGGTAGGGGACGTGCCCACTGAGCTGTTCTTCCACTTCTTTAAGTCCTTCACCGACAACGCCCGCGCCACCCTCAACGTGGCCTGCACTGGAGAGAACGAGCACCACAAAATCGAAGCCATCTTCAAGGCCGTCGCCAAGGCTATTAAGATTGCGCTGGTGCGCGACGAGTCGGCGGCGATTCCCAGCACCAAGGGCATCCTGTAGCGTTCGTTCCGCCTATTAGTTATTTGGGCAAGCATCGATTCTGGTTGACTTGCTTGAAATAACTATTTACAAATGATTAAACGTTATCAGCCCTTCTTTCGGAATTAAACATGGAAATTGCGGTGGTGGATTACAAGGGCGGCAACGTGCAGTCGGTGCTGTTCGCGCTGGAGCGGTTGGGCGCCCGCCCGACCCTGACGGCCGACCCGGAGGTGTTGCACGCCGCCGACAAGGTGCTCTTCCCCGGCGAGGGCGAAGCCGCTTCGGCCATGCAGGCCCTGCGCGCTGCCGGCCTCGACCGGGTGTTGCCCGCGCTGACGCAGCCGTTTTTGGGCATTTGCCTGGGGATGCAGCTGCTGGGCCAGCACAGCGAGGAAAACGACACGCCGCTGCTCGGGCTGCTGCCTTTCCATGTGCGGCGTTTCGTGCCCGACGCGGCGCACAAGGTGCCGCACATGGGCTGGAACAACCTGCTGTCCCCGCGCGGGCCTCTGTTCGCGGGTCTCGACGAGGCCGACCACGTGTATTTCGTGCACAGCTATTACGCGCCGGTGGGGGCCTACACCACGGCGCAGGCCGCACACCCCGCGCCGTTCAGCGCGGCCGTGCAGCGCGGTAATTTTCACGGGGTGCAGTTCCACGCCGAGAAGAGCGGGGCCGTCGGCACCCGCATCCTGGCCAACTTTCTGGCGTTGTGAGCCGACATTTTTTTTAACGCACCTTTCATTTGTGGACATCATTCCCGCCATCGACCTGCTCAACGGCCAGTGCGTGCGCCTGAGCGCCGGCGACTTTGCCCGCCAAACCACCTACGACGCCGACCCGTTGGCCGTGGCCCAGCGCTTCGAAGCGGCCGGGGTGCGCCGCTTGCACCTAGTGGACCTGGACGGGGCCCGCGCCGGGCACCCGGTTAACTTGGCCGTGTTGGAACGCATCGCCCGGCACACGGGCCTGGACATCGACGCGGGCGGCGGCATCCAGACCGACGCCGCCCTGGCCCAGGTGTTGGGGGCGGGGGCGGCCCACGCCACGGCCGGCAGCCTGGCCGTGCGCGCCCCCGCCACAGTGCACGGCTGGCTGGCCCGCCACGGCGCCGGCGTCGTCTTCCTTGGCGCCGACTTCCTGGGGGCTCATGTCATGGTTAACGCCTGGGCCGACCGCAGCGCCTGGACCTTGGCCGCGTTCTTGGAAGCCTACCTGGCCGCCGGCGCCCGCACCTTCGTTTGCACCGACGTGAGCAAGGACGGCTTGCTGCAGGGCCCCGCCCTGGCCATTTACCGGCAGCTCGTCCTCGATTACCCCGCCGCCCGTTTCATCGCCAGCGGGGGCGTGACCACGGTGGCCGACCTCGAAGCCCTGGCCAAGGCCGGCCTGTACGGCGCCATCGTCGGCAAAGCCCTCTACGAAGGCACCATCGTCCTGGCCGACCTGCGGCCGTTCTTGTAGCCGTCCGCAAGGGGAGCGAGGCCCCGGCGCGTGGGTGGGCGGCGTTTGCCGTGCTTTGTGGCCCAGTTGTCCGGCCGCGCCGTCCCCAAAATCTAACCCATCCTTTTAATCCGCTAACTCCGTGGTCAAGAAACGCCTCATTCCCTGCCTCGACGTACGCGACGGCCGCACCGTCAAGGGCGTTCAGTTCGAGGGCCTGCGCGACGCGGGCGACCCCGTGGCCTTGGCCGCCCGCTACGCCCGCGAGGGCGCAGATGAGCTGGTTTTCCTAGACATCACGGCCACGCACCAGCGCCGCCAGCCGCTTACCGCGCTGGTGCGCAACGTGGCGCGGGTGCTGGACATCCCGTTCACCGTCGGTGGCGGGATTGGGAGCGTGGCCGACGTGGAGGCCCTGCTGCTGAGCGGCGCCGACAAGGTGTCCATCAACTCGGCGGCGCTGGCCCGGCCGGCGTTCATCGCCGAGCTGGCCCGCCGTTTTGGCTCCCAGTGTGTGGTAGTGGCCGTTGATGCCCGCCTCGTGGCCGGCGCGTGGCAGGTGATGACGCGGGCCGGCACCCAATCCACCGGCCGCACCTCCGTGGCCTGGTGCCGGGAAGCCGCCGCGCTGGGCGCTGGCGAGCTGCTGCTCACGTCCATGAGCCACGACGGCACCAAGGCCGGGTTTGCCCTAGAGCTGACCCGGGCCGTGGCCGACGCCGTGTCGGTGCCGGTCATCGCCTCGGGCGGGGCCGGCCGGCCCGCCGATTTCACGGCGGTGTTCCAAGCCGCTGGAGCCGACGCGGCCCTGGCCGCCAGCATTTTTCACTTCAACGAAACCGCGCTGCCCGCGCTCAAGCAGTACCTGCACTCGGCCGGGGTGCCGGTGCGGCTTTAGTTCTGGGGGGGCAGGCCGTTGCACCCGAGCTTTCCCGGTGCTAAATTTCCGTTAATTGTTAGTATTGCATTGTCTGATAGCTTGTTATTAATTAAATTTCCATGACTACATCCGTTTTTTCCACCGCCGTTGCCTTGCGTTTTGATGCCGACACGGGCCTGCTCCCCGCCGTCATTCAGGACGCCGACACCGGGCAAGTTCTCATGCTGGGCTACCTGAACGCCGACGCGTGGGCCCAAACCCAGCGGGAGGGCAGGGTCACGTTTTTCTCGCGTTCCAAGAACCGGTTGTGGACCAAGGGCGAAACCAGCGGCCATTACCTCACCGTTGTCAGCTTGCACCCGACTGCGACGCTGATGCCGTGCTCATCCGCGCCCGGCCCGCGGGCCCCACCTGCCACCGGGGCACCACCAGCTGCTTTGAGCAGCCGGACCAGGCGCAGGCCCCGGCCGCGCCGGTGGGCTTCCTGGCCGCCCTCGAGCGCCTCGTGCAGCAGCGGCACCAGCGCCCGGCGTCGGCGCCGGGTTCCTATACTGTTTCTTTGTTTGCCAAGGGACTGCCCAAGATAGCTCAGAAAGTAGGCGAGGAGGCCGTTGAAACCGTGATTGACGCCGTGGCGGGCCACCGCGCCACCCTTCCTGGGGAAGTCGCTGACCTGCTTTTTCATCTAGTGGTGTTGCTCGTGGCCACGGGAGTGCCGCTGGCGGAGGTTGTGGCCGTTTTAGAAGAGCGCCATCGCATCACACCTGACCGGAGTTAGGGCGATGATTATTCAAAAGTGTAAATTTATTTTTAACGCTGTTTACGAATTATTTAACTGCGCAGCTGTCTGCGGATTTTGTTCAGTAGCGCCTCTACCAGGGACAAGTCGTCTTCGTCGGTGATGGAGAGGGTGGTGTCAACTCCCGGTCCGGTAATCTGAACTTTGTAGATGTCAAGGGGAGGGGGCAGGGGTGGGGCAGTTGCTAAAGCTGGAGGAAGAGCCGATTCGATGGTTCTTGCTTTCTCCACTACGGTACCGGATGTGGCGAGGTGTGTCGGTGGG
>Ga0123336_10003976_pt1 | contig 12170 bp, 10 predicted proteins | sample SSSSmetaG_FD_96466 | JGI IMG/M metagenome (GOLD analysis project Ga0123336, IMG submission 96466) | Glacier valley bacterial and archeal communities from Borup Fiord, Nunavut, Canada, to study Microbial Dark Matter (Phase II) - ​SSSS metaG | ecosystem: Environmental > Aquatic > Freshwater > Ice... | reverse complement strand
TATTGAGAACTCCTGACATAAAAGAAATCATGTTGCTCGGTAGAAACAATTTTGATATAGTTTTCTTAGAGAAATATCAAGAGTTTGAATTCTTTAAAAATTTTAAAGATAATGAAACAATTATCAAATACAGCAAATATCCAAATATTAAGTTCAGATATTTGACAGTACATCGTTCAAAAGGTTTAGAATCAGAAGCTGTTATAATTATTAATGTTAATGATGGAAATATTGGGTTCCCTAATAAAATTGCTGATGATGCAATACTAAAATATGTGTTAACGAACAAAGAAGAATATAGGTTTGGAGAGGAGCGAAGGTTATTCTATGTGGCTCTTACAAGAACAAGAAGTTTTGTTTATATTACAACATGTCACAATCATCGTTCAGAATTTGTGGACGAATTAATTGATGAATTTGGAGTACCATATCATTACTTAACTAATCCAAATTACACAAATGAAGTAGTGAATTGTCCTAGATGTAAGACTGGTCATTTATTAAAAAGAGAATCAGAATTTGGATATTTCGTTACCTGTACTCATTATCCACAGTGTGACTATCATTCAAACCACGTTGAAATATTGAAAAACCCTATAATTTGTCGTGAATGTGGAGACTTTTTATTAGACTACAAAAACTACAAGACTGGTCACCATTTTTTAAGATGTGCCAATTCTCCAAAGTGTGAACATAAAGAAGAATATAATAAATAAAAAGGTTTAAACCATAATGTATATATAAGATATATTATAAAAATCAAAATACTATAATTGATAGTAAATTTAAAAAATAATTAAAATTAGGAGGCATTATATGAGCTATGAATTAGATTATGAAAGAAAAGTATCTTGTCCATGTGGAAATGGACAAATCATAAAAAAGTCTTATAGTAATGATTGGAATCAGACAAGATTAAGCATATATATTGAATGTGAAAAATGCGAAAAGGAATATCATGTTGAGTCAGAAACAAAATTATATTTAGTTCCAAATGGAGAAAATCTACATAGAAATAGCAATTACAATACATTTGAAACTCCATTTTTCGAAGAACTCTGCTTATGCTATCCGATAGATGTTTTAAATAAAGTTTATGATGTGTTATGTAAAAGCACTACTTATTCAAAAATAAAAGACGAAAGAACTAGATTTATAGTTAGACAAAGCAAAACTTCAATAAATAGAACAATGCGTATTAGTAGTGTTAAAAAGTGTGTTTTGGAAGCAATTCAAAAATATAATGATGTAATCATAAATTATGACAAGGAAACAAAGAGGATAGCTGATGTTGAAAGTAGATGTATTATCGTAAAAGGTTTGTAACTATAGAATAATAAAAGTTAAATTGGGTTTAGAATAACAAAGAAATAATATAATTGAGATGATTTGCGTCATCTCTTTTTTATTTGCCCAGAAGCAGCAGGACCTGCAGTTAAACCATAATATTAAAATATATTTTAATATTTAGTATTCATCTAATATTTCAGGAGGAACTGTTGTTCTTATTTTTAATTTTAACATTATTTTTTATTATTGAACAATTAATAATAATACATTATTGTAAAGCTTCTATCTTAGTTGATTTAAGATTGGCTGAGATATACTATAAACATAAATGTAAAAAAGAGCTTCTGGCTGAATGTGGATTAGGCTGGAAGATTCCAAAAGAAATGAAAAATGTCTTACATTTTCATTAAATAAGCAGCTGGCCTATGTCGAAATAGTATACTACGTATAAAAAAATAAAAATTAATAGGAGGTAAAATGATAAAATTAAAGAAGCTTAATGAAAAACAATTGTTGGTAAATGATGATAGTAAAGTAAATAACACTATAATTCAAGTTGGTTCTCAAATTAAAATAGTTACTATTTATGGAGAAGAAATTGAAGGTTGTCTTGATAAATTAGACGACAATATATTTTATATGGTAAATAGTTGTGCAGAAATGGATTATGAATATGTCAAAATGATAAATGGACATATATTAGATAATGAACCAGAACCAGATTTGTCATATTTAGATTCTGACCCAGAGTTTTTAGAATTTTTAGATATTCTTAAAAATTTAGAACAAGCACATATAAATAAAGAACAAACGAAATAAATAATGGCATACATTTTAGTTAAATAAAAAGAACCCTTTTGGGGTTCTTTTTAAATGGAGTTTATCTGCTTTTTTATTAGTTAGTTAAACTAGTTAGTTGTACTGGAATCAATCTATTTATTTTATCTCCTAATCCTAATTGTCCATATGAATTATATCCCCACACCCACACTGTTCCATCTTCCTTTTGTGCTATTACATGACCATAACCAACTGATATGTTTTTAACAGTAGCTATATCTATTTTTGTTGGTAAATTTCTTTGAATACTATCTCCTAATCCCAATTGTCCATCAATGTTATATCCCCATGACCACATACTTCCATCTTCTTTTAATGCTACGGTTGTCATACCTGCCGCAATGTTTTTAACGTTTTCTATTGGTACTTTTACAGGCACCGTCTTATAAGTTTCAGTTCCAAAGTTACCTATACCTAGCTGTCCGTATGAATTTTCTCCCCACGCCCACAAACTGCCGTCTTCTTTTACGACCATTGTGTATGAGTTACCTGCCGCTATTTCTTTTACATTCGAGATTGCAACTTTTACAGGAGAATACTGTCTACTTGTGTTGCCTAGACCTAATTGTCCTTGATTACTAGTTCCCCATGTCCACACAGTTCCATCGCTTTTCAATGCTACCGTATGAATTACTCCGACTTTGATATCTTTTACACCTGATATATTTAATTGTGTTGGGATTAGAATGTCTGCCGATACTGTATCTCCTAAGCCTAATTGACCAAAGGCACTTTGTCCCCACACCCATACAGTTCCATCTTCTTTTAATGCTATTGTATGACTATACCCAGCAGATATTTCTTTTACGCCAGTTATTTGTAATTTTACAGGCACAGTGCTGTTTACTTTATTGCCTACACCCAATTGCCCAACTGAATTATCTCCCCAAGCCCAAACCGTTCCGTCATGTTTCAACACTATGTTATGATTTTGACCTACAGCTAGTTTTTCTACATTCGATACGTTTAATAATGTTGGAGTTAATCTTTGGGTAGTATCTCCCAACCCTAATTGTCCATAACCATTTGAACCCCAACCCCACAATTTATCATCTTTATCTATTGCAAATGTGGTATAAAAATAAGATTGAACCTCTTTTATATTAGAGTTTACTATTGCTTTAGCTTTTGCTACTTCATTTATTCCATCTAATCCATATACATTGCCTACTGGGTTTTGAATTATATAATTAAGATTATTGTCAGGCACTTTAACATATTGTGATAATTTATTATAATCAATATCATAATAATTACCTGTTAAGTCAAGGACTACCTCCTTGCCAGTAGCATCATATATCTTTTCTGTAAAGGCTGTTACTTGGGCTGATGTATAAGGTATATCAGTTAAACGTGGCCAATCATTTTTATCCATATAATAGCGTTCACTTGCATTTTCTATTTGCTTTGTGTTTGAGATAAGTTTCGTAAACTTAGCTTCTTTTGTATGTCCCATAAACTTAGGAACTGCCAAAAGAACAAGGATTCCGATTATTGCCATAACTACAATTAATTCAATGATTGTGAATGCTCTTTTATTATTTATTTTAAACATGGTATCACGTCCTTATATATTTTTATTTAATCATGTATTATAGTTATAAACTTAAATTGTGATAACTAAAAACACCCATTGATGATATTTAGAGTGGATTAACTAATATTTAAATAAATAAATTATTATATGTTTCTTGATGTCATTCATGCTGAAATATAGATACATAACTTTTGGATACCTCAGTTATGTGTTTTATTTTGTGAAATAAAAAAGAGACATTAATTAGTCTCTTTTTTTAATTGGTTTATATTTTATTTATATTTCACATAAGAACGGTTACTGGACTAGTTTTGTTAATAATGTTGAAAATAAAGATTTTAGCAAAACAATTAACCACCCACATATGTCGTAATAAGCTATATGCGTATCCTTGCTAAACTGGGTATATACTATTTCTAATAAACATACTTATACCTAATCTTAGATACATATTGATAGCTACTTATTACACCTTGATTTGCATACATTGGATTGTAATTTTTAACATGAATTAATTTTATACTGTCTATACTTGTAATATCTATTGGTAAAACTCCATAATCCCCAATGTTTGCACTATACGTTTTTACACCATTTTTGTAATATTCCATCAGCACAGTATCGCTCCAACTAGACGTCTGATACTGTTCATTAGCACCATATATCATAAATTCCACACTTCTACCAGTTAAAAAAGCTGTATTTCCTTGCCAAGTTATTACTTGGTCAATATTTATGTGTCCAGGGTTTCCTGCAACGAAACTTTGGTTATTAACATAAAAATTTATTGGTTTCAAATCATCAGTAGTACAACTTATTTTTGATACATATTCATATGTCACTATTGTTCCTTCATTTGCATATGTTGGAGTGTAATTTTTAACATGAGTTAATTTGATACTATCTATAGTTGAAACATCCACAGATAAAGAAGCATATCCCGTTCCACCACCTATTGCTGTGCTCGTATATGTTTTTACTCCATTTTTATAATATTCAATAATTAAGTTATCTGACCAATCACTCGTACTATAATGTTCAGCAGTAAGCCGTATATCTAAGTCTATTGTTCTCCCACCTAAAAATGACGTATCTCCTTGCCAAGTTATTGTTTTTATAGGAGTTGTAATATCTGATTTGCCTGGTGCGTACGGCACCCCGTTTACAAAAAAAGATAACGAAGCTGGTGTTGGAATTTCATTTATTATAAAAGTTGTACTTACCCAGTCTGACCATAAGCCTTTAGAGTCTTTAACTCTTAAATTAACTGTGTAATTTCCCGATGTTGAATAATTATCTTGTTTACCTTGCCATTCAGAATTAATAATAGTATCCCCATCTGGGTCCGTAGATGAAGTATAATTCCACACTATATTAGTAGCAGTTGTTAATGTTTGGTTAGGGGTCATCGTTATAACTGCTGTTGGTTTACTATTTGGTAAAGGCACATTATCTAATGCATTTTTACCTATATCAGTCAATTTGCTTAACGAATAAACTTCTCCGACAGGATTTTGGATTATGTAATGAGTATTATTTTTTGGTTTCTGCATATATTGTTGTAATTTAGTATAATCAATATCATAATAACTACCTGCTGTATCCAGAGTTATTATTTGCCCTGTCTTATCTGTAATCTCCTGAGCGAATGATGTTATTTGGTCCGCAGTATAAGGTGTGTCAGAAAGTCTTGGCCAGTCCTGTTTATCTATATAATAACGTTCGCTGGCATTTTCCAACTGCTTAGTATTTGATTTGATTTCAGTAGCCCTAGCTTGCTGAGTATATCCCATAAATTTAGGAATTGCTAATAAGACCAATACCCCAATTATCGCCATAACCACAAGCAATTCAATTATTGTGAATGCTTTTTCATTTTTCATGTTTTTTAACATAGTTTTGCCTCCTTTTTATGTACTCTCTATTATAGTAATTAAAATAGATAACAATAAAAAATATGAACTAAACAGTAATCGTAATAATAATAAAATTTTAATATTTATATTTGACATCACTCAAAAGATTTTTCTGGGGACATAATCGCTACAAAAGTTCCCAATTGTTTAAATATTGTTCAACTTACACCGCAGAACAAAAGTTAAATTGGTTTTAAAATAACAAAGAGATAATATAATTGAGATGATTTGCGTCATCTCTTTTTTATTTGCCCAGAAGCCGCAGTACCCGCAGTTAAACTACAATATTAATATATATTTTAATATTGGTTACATCATTTAATGTTTCAGGTCTCCTGGATACGTGAAGTAATGGGTTAACGACAATTATCATAATATTCCCAAATAAAAATCTAATATAATATTAGTAATAATTATTAATTCAATGTAGGAGGTAACTATATGACGCTTTTGATATTTTTAGTAGTACTAGTATTTATATTTGATTGTTTTAAGGATAAGCTAAAAGCCAAAGTTAAAGGAAAGGTAGGTGAAAGCCTGGTAGGTCTAAACCTATCTATTTTGCCTAAAAATAAGTATAGAATTCTAAATGATATAATGCTTAGAACAGGATATGGAACAACGCAAATAGACCACATAGTTGTTTCTATATATGGAATATTTGTCATTGAAACCAAAAACTATAAAGGATGGATTACTGGTGGTGAATTTTCAGAGAAGTGGACAAAAAATATGTATGGCAACAAATATGAATTTCTTAATCCTTTAAAACAAAATTATGCACATGTTAAAGCTTTAGAATCAAAATTAAAACTAAATGCAGATTGTTTTATCCCTATTGTGGCATTCTCATCTGATGCAGATATTAAAGTTCAAAGTAGTAAACCCGTAATATATATTGGTCAAGTAAGTAGATTTATTAAGAGTTATAAAGAAACTAAGTTTGATGAAATGGATTTAGACGCAATAGTACTTAATATTATGAGCAATAATATAACAGATAAAGATTCAAGAAAAGGTCATGTTATACAAATAAAAGAGAAAATAAAGGATAATGATGAAAAAATAGAACACAATATATGTCCGAAATGCGGAGGAGAATTAGTAGAACGAAAAGGTAAATATGGTTCGTTTATTGGATGTGCTAATTATCCGAAATGCAAATACACGAAACAAAATTAGATGAAATAAACAGAAAAATGAAAGAAAGTGGCTGTGGATTTGGTAAATGCCACTCATATTGGTCAAGTAAAAAAAACGGCATTTATCAGAGTTAGGTATAGCTTGGAAATCACCCAAAGAAATGAATCCAGGTGTACATTTTGACTAAAACATAAGACCAGAGACTATATCTCTGGTCTTAATTATTATTTGAGTATCATGGACCATAGGTTTTAAATTATGGTGCTGTTGTGTCATTTATACTTATTGCTTCTCTGCTACCATCAACTTGAACACCATCAAAGTAAAGTCTTTGACTACCATTACCTAAGATTTCAACAGTATGTTCTGTGTCAATTAAATCAAGTTTCTCAAAACTTATTCCCCCAACATTATTGGGTATTTGTGTCCATGTTTTCATATTATATTTTATTCCATCTATAACTATGGCATTTCCGTTATTCATTCCCGAATAACCTACACCATAAGTTCTTATTTTACTTCCAGTAAACTTGAACTGTATTTTGTCATTATTAGTTGCAGTAGTTACCATTGTCAAACCAGTCCCAGTTAATCCACTCCAACCTCCAACCACAGTATAAACAAATCTACCCCCTACATAAGTAAATATACTATTTTGGTCATCATATAACTTCCATGCAGTAATAGTTACAGGTAGAGTTGTATTTTTAAGAACACCTAATGCACTTAACTCAAGTTTGTCAAGATATATTCGTTCACTAGCATTTCCTATGATTTCAGCAGTATGTTCACCATCTGTTAAATCTGTTTTTTCGAAAGAAATTCCACCTACATTATTAGGAATTGATGACCATTTATTCATATTATAAGGGATACCATCTATCTTAATTATATTATAAGAATTCATCCCTGAATATCCTACTCCATAAGTTCTAAGCATTGTTCCTGTAAAATTAAACTTTATTTTATCAGAAATTGTAGGATTTTTAGAACAATGCAATCCTGAGCCATTAAGATTTGACCAACCATTAAATGTCAGGTATCCTATATTAAAATTATAACTTTCATAAATTATGTTGGTATTTGTATCATCATAAGGTATTGACCATAGTTGTTTTTCATTTAATCTTGTTTCTCCAACTTTATTTAAATCCTTTAAATAAAAAACCTCACCTACGGGATTTTGAATGATGTAATGAATATCATTTTTTGGTTTTTGAACATATGTTTGTAGTTTAGAATAATCAATGTCGTAATATTTACCGCTGGGGTCTAATATTACAACTTGTCCAGTCTTATCAGTTATTTCTTGTGCGAAAGCATTAATTTGTACTGAGGTATAAGAAATGTCAGATAACCTAGGCCAATCTTCTTTATCTATATAATAACGTTCACTTGCATTTTCTATTTGTTTTATATCAGATTTGATTTCTGTTAATCTAGCTTTTTCTGTATACCCCATAAACTTTGGCATAGCCAATAGCACTAATACTCCAATTATTGCCATTACTACTATTAATTCAATAATTGTAAAGCCTTTTTTATTCTGTATTTTGGTTAACATATTATTGCCTCCTTGGATGTATTCTGTATTATAGTAATTGAAACAGATGATAATTAAAAATAATAGCCAAAGAAGAAGAGCTATTGCAATATTAAAATATATTTTAATATTATTCACTCATCTAATATTTCAGGGACACTGTTCTTAGTTTGAATCAATGTTAATTTCAATTCGGGGTATTTTTTATTAAGGAATTATAAGATAACCAAAATTATCAATATCTACTACATCAAGGCATAATAAAGAGCTATCATTTGTACCTTTTGTAATTGTTACTTTATGATTACTTAACGATAAATTTGTTTTTTCGAATAATAAAATCGTAGCTTCTCTTATACTAGGCGAGTATGCAGTAGAATAACTATAGTTTTTATCATCTATTGTGATAATGACATTACTATCTCTGTTCGTGAAAATATAGTCTATAATTCTTAATTTAGTACCATAAAAGCTAAAATTAATCTTATCTCCATACGATAATGTATATCTAAGTGTAGGAGTATATGACCCTGCATATGATGAATTAAGCCAACCAGAACCAGTGTATGTTATTTTATTATCTGTATTAGAAATTCTTTGCCATCCAGATTCTGCAACACTCAGTTGTTGACCAACTTTGGATAAGTATTGACTTACCGTAAATGATTTACTTGTCCAATCCGACCATAGTCCATGTTCATCTTGTACTCTAAGTTTAACTATATATGTACCTGCTGTATATGTATCTTGTTTACCTTGCCATTCAACATTTGTTATTGCATCTCCATCAATGTCTGTTGAACCTGAATAACCCCAAGTTATATTATTATCAGTTGTTAATGCAGTTCCAGGGGTCATCGTTATAACTGCAACTGGTTTATTATTTATTACTTCTGGGATAGTTAATCTATTTTCACCAATGGTTGTTAAGTTTTTTAAGTAATAGATTTCACCAACTGGATTTTGTAATACATAATGAGTATTGGCGTTTGGTTTCTTAATATATGTTTGTAGTTTTGAATAATCAATATCGTAATAACTACCAGATGTATCCAGCGTTACTACTTGACCTGTTTTATCTGTTACTTCTTGGGCAAAAGTAGTAATTTGTGCTGACGTATAAGGAACATCAGTAAGTTTAGGCCAATCGTTTTTGTCCATATAGTAACGTTCACTGGCATTTTCTAATTGTTTTGTGTCAGAATTAATTTGTGTTATTTTAGCTTTTTGAGTGTAATTCATAAATTTAGGCATAGCTAAGAGAACTAATATGCCAATAACCGCCATGACTACGATTAATTCAATTATTGTAAATGCTTCTTTATTCTTTATTTTAAACATGGTATCACGTCCTTATATAGTTTTATTTAATCATATATTATAGATATAAATTTATATTGTAATAACTAAAATGAGCTATTATAATATTTGGAGTTGATTAAAGAACAAAAAAGAGACCCAAAAGTCTCTTTAATATTTAAATGTATTTTAGTATATTTTTTATAATCTATTTACTTATCATTTAGTTTGTCAAATCCCCGATATCATCTATATCTATTGCATCTAATGATATATATTTACCCGTATTATCAGTGACAGATACTGAATGTAGACCTAATGTTAAATTTGTTTTTTCAAATAATATAACTGGTGCTATACCAACAGAACTGTATTCACTAAATGTTGAGGTAATTCCATCTACTGTTACATTTATTGTTGAACTATATATGGAATTAGTTACTCCAAGTAATCTTAATTTAGTACCATTGAACTTGAAGTTATAGTTTGAACCTGTTGCATTTGTAAATTTAACTGAACCTCCAGAATAACCTGGATTTGATTCAGATAACCATGAACCTATAAACTTAATCTTTGAGTCTGTATTGTCTACACGCTTCCAACCAATTTCGGGAGAAGTTAATTTCTGCCCAACTTGAACGGCCAAATCTCCTGTATCATCTACATCTATTGCATCTAATGATATATATTTACCACTATTATCGGTTATAGATACTCTATGGAGGCCTAATGTTAAATTTGTTTTTTCAAATAATATAATTGGAGTATCTCCAATTGCACTATATTCACTAAATGTTGAGCTAATGCCATCTATAGTTATATTTATTGTTGAACTATACATGGAATTAGTTACTCCAAGTAATCTTAATTTAGTACCATTGAAATTAAAATTATACGTTGAAACACCAGATGTTGAATACTCAACTGAACCTCCATAATACTGAGTCATTGATTGAGTCATCCACGATGAACCTATAAAATTAATCCTAGAATCTGTATTATCTATACGCTTCCAACTAAGTTCAGGAGAAACTAATTTCTGTCCAACCTGAGCCACTAAATCTCCAGTATCATTTATATCTATTGCATCTATATCAAATTCGCTATAGGCTGTGGGTTCTCTATATACTTCAATATAATGTATTCCAGGACTTAGATTTGTTTTTTCGTACATTATTGAGGTATATATATTGGTTGGATTATATATTGAAAATTGTGGTTGGAGTATACCATCAATTTTTACATTTACTGCCACTGGTCTATTAGGTGCTAATGCACCGAGTAATCTAAACTTTGTTCCAATAAATTTAAAATTAAAACTCCATTGAATATTGTTGTTTATTGAACTTATAAGTGACGTTCCGCCATTCCATGCTGGATGAGGATTAATTGTAAGATTTGTATAATTTATCCTTGAATCAGTATCCTGCAATCGCCTCCAGCCAACTTCTGGATTAAGTAATTGTTGCCCAATTTTTGTTATAGGGTTTTTTAATCTATTTGTGGCTATATCACTTAGCCCTGTTAAAGCATAAACATTCCCTACTGGGTTTTGTATTACATATTCCATCTTATCATCTGGAATCTGTATATAGTTGTTTATCTTATTATAATCAATATCATAATAATTACCTGTTGGGTCGAGTGTTATAGTTTTTCCTGTACTATCATAAACCTTCTGAGCATAAGCACTAATCTGGTCCGCAGTATAAGGTACGTCAGTTAAACGTGGCCAATCATTTTTATCCATATAATATCGTTCACTTGCAGTTTCTAATTGTTTTGCGTTAGAAATTAATTTAGTGAACTTAGCCTGTTTCGTATGTCCCATAAATTTAGGCATAGCCAAAAGAACTAATATGCCGATTACAGCCATAACTACTATAAGTTCAATTATCGTAAATGCTTTTTTATTATTTAGTTTAAACATGTAATTACCTCCTTTTATATCTTTATATAACTATGTATTATAGTTATATAATTAAATTGTGATAACTAAAGACACCTATTGATGATGTTTAATGTTTATACTTTATTGCTCAGAAGAAGCCGCAGGAGGTGCAGTTAAGGCATAATATTAATATATCTTTTAATATTTGTTACCTCATCTAATATTTAAGGGGCCCTGCTGTTATTATTTTTCAACTATTGCATAATTATTTTTCATTCATACATTAAAATAAAAATATTAACATCAATCATCTATCTTATGTGATTCAAAATTATCTGAGATATACTGTAAATATACAACAAACACAGATATAAAAAGGAGCTGACTATAACATATGCCATTAAAAACAGACCCTATTGAGGAAACTGAACAATATCAGATAGCAATAAGATATATTCAACCAGAGCTAGAGAGATATATTAAAGAATTAGATAGAAGAAGAGGTTTTGGAAATAATCGTGCATTTTGGAATAAGAAAAAAGAACTTTTAGCCGCATGCGGAGTAGATTGGAAAACTCCTAAAGAAATGAATAAAGGCGTACATTTTGATTAGTTAAATAAGGGTAAACTATAAAGTATTTGGCTCTTTTATATTTCCCCCAGAAGCAGCAGGAGATGTTGTTAAAGTATAATATTAAAATATATTTTAAT
>Ga0123336_10003972_pt1 | contig 12174 bp, 12 predicted proteins | sample SSSSmetaG_FD_96466 | JGI IMG/M metagenome (GOLD analysis project Ga0123336, IMG submission 96466) | Glacier valley bacterial and archeal communities from Borup Fiord, Nunavut, Canada, to study Microbial Dark Matter (Phase II) - ​SSSS metaG | ecosystem: Environmental > Aquatic > Freshwater > Ice... | reverse complement strand
TCGTATCGCGTGGCTGACGGTACATAAATGGTTAGAGAGTTTTGCTTACCGTACTTCTGTGAGCTGGTGGATATTTTTAGTAACTATCATCACTATCTTATTATTCGCTTTTATCACTTTAAGCATTCAAACAATCCGTGCCGCTATTGTTAACCCCGTAAAAAGTTTGAGGTCGGAATAATTGCTTACAATAAAAAATGTATAAATGGTAGCATAGCTATATGAGTAATGCATGAATAGAGCGCAAACCATATATTTTTGATGTATCAAGCAGCCGCTACACAACGCAGGTTAATATGTGAGAACAGATAACAGGGGTATCGGAATTAATATTAAAAGTAAGGAATACTTATTTGCAAGGAAAAGGTTCTATGTGTTTCCTAGCTTATTGCTGACAGATGATATCGTAACATCAAAATAACGGTTTATAGAACAGTAATAATTTTTCTCATGTACAAAACCACTGGCAGATGATGTCTCTCATTAAAAGTCAAGTTCAGGTACAGTTAATTTTTGATTTATAACGGGTGGTTTCTACCACCTGTTTCTTTTTTAAAAACCCTGGTGTTATTTCATTCTTTAAATTTCTTAAAATTCGCTATCAGCCGTCGGTAATACCATAACGCGGGCATTATGTTCCTGATTAATTAATGCTGGATATTGCATCGAATCATTATAAGTGGTAAATTTTTGATTGTATAAAAGGGTTTTGCTTGTGTTCATTTTTTAAAATACTTCCAATCCCATTATGGATTCAACGTTCCTGCAATTGGAAAGAATATGCAAAATAATACCCGTCTGATGTATTAATTTAATAGGAATAGCGTTTGATACTTATAAATATCTTTTCACTTAAATAATCCCTTATGGAACTTGTTCTTCACCTTGGATCGTTTTTTCCTGTTAACGCGCTTGTTTCGCAAGAACCTTTGCAGCCGTAATAACGATAACCCGTTGCCGGGGTCGCACTGCCACGGACACAAACAAGGTTAATTAATAAAGACTTCCTGGTGAAGTCTTTATTAATTTTATATCGATGATTGTCTAAACTTTAAACTGAATAATTTTCGATCGACCGACGCCAGAGATTTTGGGCTGCAGCTGATTGCATTTTGTTGTTTTTAAAAAAAAGAAGCAGTGCCATTGCACTGCTTCTTTTTTTTAAAAACCATCGGTATCATAGGATATATGCCTCATACCTGATAACCTCAAACCCCAAACTTCACAGCTACTTATCAAGCTTGATCTCACCCAAATCAGCAGCCTTGCCTTCTGCTACTGTAACACCACCTTTATTGGTGTTTTTATATGGAGCCTTAGCTTCAATGATTACCTGGTATATTCCTGGTTTCACATTTGGAATTTCAAAGGCACCCTTTTCGATATCCGCTTTTAATGTATCACTACTTGAGAGCGCCCATGCTCTTGTAGCGGCATCCGCCGGGGTTACAGTTCCTTTAATAGAAACTGCCTGAGTATTGATACTGTTAAACGCAAAAATAGATGCTGTAGCAAAAGTTAATGCGGCTAATTTCAACTTAACATTTTTCATAAAAGATAATTTAAAAGATGAAAAATAATTGATTGCAAAATGTTATGTCGGGGGTTAAACAACTACAATGCCACAGGACAAATACCTTATTTGTTTAACGTTTGAATAGACGACTAATAAATGGTTAGTAGGTAAGCAATCGCTCAACAATCAATATTGCCAGAGAGCGGTAACACCTTATATAATTATTAAGTTGCATCAGACAAGCAACGACTCTACAAATTTGTTTACTTCCTGTAACCTGTCAGGATTCAGCGCATAATAAATATTCTTGCCTTCGCGCTTTGTAAGAACAATTCGCTGCCTTCGTAATAAAGACAGATGCTGAGAAGCTATCGATTGCAATAATCGGAGATGTATAATTATTTCTGTCACCGTTAGCCTGTGATGTTCCTCCAACAGTTTTAACATTTGCTGGCGGATCCTATTATTTAGGGCTCTTAAGAGTAACGAAGCCTCTTTTATGTTTTCGAATAATATTTTATCATTTACTACCTGATCCATCCTTCTCTTTTATTTACATACCTAACCGGTATTACTGCAAATATTATTAAGATGAGTTACAAACAATAGTTCAAAAAGACATAACTGTTAATTGAAAAGACATAAAATATTACAAAACAATTTGTTATACCACTTTTACCTCAATTGGTCATAAATTCTTAACTGTAACTTACGATGTCTCTTAGGTTTGCAATGTTATATGCATATAAAACTTTTTCTATACGAACATGTTGTGTAGAATTATTTTCAGTAATTTTATCAAAGAGACAAGTTTATTAACAGATCAAGATATATTTCATAGCGTGTTTACTTTTAAATACCCCGTTTCACCGTTGCAGGAATTTCTTTCAGCTTTTGCTAATCAGATGGGAGCAAATTTTGTGAATAACAAGATAGATGTGCCGGCTTCAATAGGCAGCGGGTACGTTCAACTACTCAATCTGCACAACGATTTGCAGGCCTTCATCATGAATTTCAGGCTTAATACGGATATGCATTTTGAGCAGTCCCAATCCAATCATGATCTGTATTCTTTGAGATTCGAGGATACGCTTGTCCCCGATTCGTTCATCACAAATATCGACGGAGAATCTGTTAAGGATCTTCGTCATGCACATTCATCAGTTTACCTGGCATCCAGCATTTTCGACCTGGGTTATTCCGTAGAGAAGGGTACCCAGATGAGGTGCATTACTATCCAGCTTCAGAAAGAATGGCTTGGAAGATATTTTAAAATGGAATTGATTGATGATGTAATGCAGCAATACCTTTCTTTAAAAACAGCTTCCCTGAATGTAGAGTCGATGGATTTTGAGTATATGAAAAACATGTCGGAAGTGATAGATATAGACAATGAACATCCCACCCATGTAGCTGCGATTCAGATAAGGATCATGGCTATGATTGAAAGATTTTTTAGTGATCTTTATAAAAAAAGAAGCCAGCTGGCATACCATGTCAAAGCAAGTGCCGACGATATAGAGAAAGTTCGCAACATCGAACGCATCCTTACAAAAAGTTTGGAAGTGGCCCCGCCGTTGAGTGTGTTGTGTAAAATGGCTTATATGAGTCCTTCGAAGTTGAAAAAATTATTCAAAGACATGTATGGCAAGCCTATCTATCAGTATTACCAGTTTTACCGAATGCAGAAAGCCAGGGAAATGTTGTTATCGAAATCTTACTCTGTCAGTTATGTAGCTTCAAGCATGGGCTTTTCAAATCCTGGTAGTTTTAGCAGCGCTTTTAAAAAAGAGTTTAAGGCACTCCCCAGTGCTTATCTATCATAATTATCTTAACGGATGTTAAACTAACTGTGCTGTCAGCTATCAGCTATAAGCCTTCAGATTCAGCTATCAGCCATCAGCTATCGGCTATCGGCTATCAGCTATCAGCAGGAACCTTGAGAGCAGTGATCTGATGACTGTTTATAACTGGCGGCTGATAGGAGTATTTTAATCCACGGTTGAAACAACACTTATGCTTATACAGATTATTATAATCTTTTATCATCTATTCAGGACACGGATTTCAATGAAGGTTATTCCGTTTCATTATCCTAAAATCTTTGATACGAAATCAGAATGCAGGCTGATCTTTAAAAATGCCGCGAGTCCTAAAATCACTCCAATTAAGCTTACGGCGCCGGCAAAATATAAAAGCCATCTCTTTTGGGTGAGTGAAGTAATGCCAAACATGGCTATGGAAATTGTCAGCAGTGCGTCAGTCATATCAAACTGGTCATCAAAAAGGTTAATATCATCGTATTCTTTTTGAAAACCTTCTGCCTGCATTTTAATTTCCGTTTTTTCTTTTTCATACCTGCTGATCTGACCTTCATACTTCTTTATCAAATCGTCACTACCAGGGTTCTTCTGAAGTCTTAATACCTCCAGGCTGTTTTCCGCGATGGATTGTTTGGTGCTCTTCGCCTGAAAGTAAGACCAGGAATCAATGGCATGCGCCTGCGCCTGCGCCATCGACTGTACAATGTTACCATCCTTAACATTACACAATGCCATGAAGGTAGCTGTTATGGCAACAAACAATGCTACCAGGGAATTAATCCTGCTTTTTCCCGCCTGTTCAATTGGTTCCTGGATCACTTCATTTATATCTGACATAGTCTTCTTAGTTATAATTGATCTTTAAATTATTAAAGAGGTATTACAATCGTAAATGGATGACAGTGATTAACGCTTGGTTAACCAGGCTGCTGCCGGTATTGCACTTAATAATTCAATCCGAAGCTTTCCCTGGTCAGCACATCTTTCCACTGGCTTATAAGTTTTTTATATGCTTTGCCCACAGGCATGATGTTACGATCAAGATCAAATAGTCCAAGCTCATTGACATTGCCATTATTTTGTAAGAGTACACTGTCCCAATCTACATGATGCAACATACCGTACCAGGTAAATCCAATTACCGGCACACCATCTCGTTTTAGCTGGTGCACATTAGCCCATTCTTTGTATAGCCAATTCACAGAATGGGGCATTGCTATATTTGTTTCGGTATGCATTACCGGTAACCGGTAGCGTCTGTAATACTGGTGGGTGATAACGTAGTAACCAAAAATTTCTCCGGAACCTTCTGTTCTTCCATCGGCATGCACAACATGTTCATTGGTTTGATAATAATCATTGCCCATCACACAACGCGCCATTACCTGGTTCTCTTCAAACCATCGGTACTCCTCTTTCGAGAACCCATTCTCCAGCAGGTATTGATACATAGTGGCAGTAATAGGATAGCCATAAGTAAGATCAAGTGATAGAAATCTTTTTTCGTTTAGAAAGTTAGCCAGTTTTTGCGCATCCGGTGTTGAAGGGTGAAAAAATTCAGATGATTCGCTCTGGACAAATATCGCTTCAGGCTGAATTGTAAGAACAGCCTGCATAGCCATAACGTTTGCTTTGCAGCAGTGCTTAAGCGCAGTAACAAAGCTCTTTTCACTTTTGAGCCTTTCGTTCCACCAGCCATACAGCCCTGAAAAAGTTGCCGTGATATTAATTTCGTTTACAGGCGTGTAATATTGGAGGTGCGGATAACGTTCCGCAAACGCTTTTGCATATTCGGCGAAATAAGCCGGGAAGTCAGGATTTTGAAAACTACCCAGCCAGTCGGGTACACCAAAATGACACAGATCTACTATTGCAACGATGTTAAGTTCTTTTAATTTTTTTAACGTCATATCTGCAAACTCCCAGTCATAAATGCCGGGAGCCAGGTGTGTTTTATAGTACGGTGGGCCATAACGTAAATGACTGATCCCTAAAGATGCTACCCGTTCAAAATCTGTCTGCCATAATTTGTAGTGAAAAGTTTTTTCCATTTCATCCACTCTGAATAACGTACCGTCAGGCAGGAGAACGTTAGGGTAACTATTTTCTATTCCCGTTGCAAATATAAATTGTTCAGATAATAGCTTATCCATAAGACAAGGTAAAGGAATTCAATCGTTAAGACAAGGTAAAGGAATTCAATCGTTAACGGGAAACCAGGTACGCAAAAAATTTTGTAGTTGTGATAAGGCGCTTGCTAAGATTGAGACCACATCTTACAATCCCATAAGACTGGTCATGGCGGATGTTGGTTTGAAATGAATAAAGCTCTCCGCTACTTTTACCCCAGCTTCCAATCCCCTGAATGCTTTTAATGGTTTAAAATAATTATTATACGTTTCCACCGGGTTCTGTGTTTTGTGCGCGAACATGGCTCCCTTTTTCCTGGAATGGGTAGCAGCAATGTCTACGTAATCGGTAGGCACGAATGCCATCGTTTCACTGCCGGTATTTACTTCATAAAAATACAGTTGGAATTTCCGACCCGATTGAATCCAGGTTGTCAGTACCAATAAGCCGGTGACCTGGTGATCAGGGTGCGAATCAATCGGCCACTGGGTAAAAAACAGGTCGGGATTTTCCGCCATTATCAGTTTTGCCATCACCGCGTTCCTATCTTTATCTAACACGGTGTTTCCATCAACCTGGCCTGCAAACAGCGGCGTTGCCTTCAGTATCCGGCAGGCGACTTCCGCTTCTGCAGTGCGGGCGGCAGCCATCGCGGCGAAAGTTTTTTTCGGATCACTAGCCTCACCTTTGGTAAGGTATAAGAAGACAACTGCATGTCCTGCATCGCTGTACTTTGCCATCGTTCCACCACAGCCGAACTCAGGGTCGCCGGGATGAGCGCCCACACAAACAATTTTTAATTTTTTATCATCCGTATTTCCCGGAGCAGTAAGCATGGACGCCTGGTTTATCGCACCTGCAAAAGGCGCGATTGCAAGACTACCCAAGCCTCCTGCACAAAGTTTTATAAAATCCCTTCTTGCTGGTTTCTTTTTTGCATAACCTACAGTAGATTTTTTATCTAAGAAAGTACAATGAATTAAAATAACACCAATGGAAATTAATGCATATAAATTCAATCAATCCTGATTATTAAAGTGAATATGTTTATATAGTATTGAAAGGTTATATTGGCTTACCATGATGCTCCATAGATTAAAGCCGATAAGAAGCCTTCATTACAATTATTGCTATACCACAATGAGGTAATTGACTAACCTAAACGCGTTATACATCTTTAATCGTTGATAACTTTTTCTTTTCCCTATCCTTACCACATCACGTTTTGCATGCTGTACAAATTTATCATTTCCAAGCTTCTTATCAACGAAAAATAATGAAGCCATTGAAATACCGTAGTTTAAAAAACTACAGTACGCTTAAATATAATAGCACCATTATAATGAAAGGTAAGTAGCCACTTGACACTTCATTTAATAAACATTATATTTATAAGGTATTGTTTACCGCGTTAAGATGGAGTCTAAAAAGAATACGATATCGTCAATACAATGGGTAATAGTATCCGGGGCAGGATTTGTTGTGTTTCTTTTAACAGCATTTCTATTTGGTATCTACAGTGATAAATTAAATTTCGTAAATACTTCGGCTTATTTTTTTTTATTAATACCGCTCGCCCTGGTGTGCGCGGGATTTTTATTCGGCGCACTTCGTTCCCACGCAAAATATGCCGGCAAAGCATACGGCGGCACCCTGGAACTGGGGGGCCCTGTAGTTGTGCTGGTACTTATTATTTTGTTAGGATTTAAATTTCGTCCCCAGGAAAAAAATTTCTCTTTCACAATAAATATTTTTGAAGCAAAAGATACCACCGAAATAATAAAAGACGGGTCGGTAGAATTATATTTCGGAACGGCACACGTGTCAAAAAATATCAGTGACGGTCAGTCTGTCTTTAGTGAACTGCCCTCCGATTACAAAGGGAAGACCGCAACGCTTATCACTAAAGCTACCGGTTACATAACAAACAGGCAAACCACCAAGATGCCTTTTGGCAATAACGCCCAAGATGTTTTCCTTGAAAAAATAATAGATTCCGTATCCATACATGGTTTTATCAAAGATGCTAAAAGAAAACTTGTAAAAGACGCAACCCTTGTTTTCGCCGACGGACTTTTAAAAACAACTTCCGATCAGTTTGGCAATTTCAGTGGCACGATGCCTTTTAAAGATGGGACTGAAGTGGCGCTAAGGATTTACATAAATGATAAACTCGCTTATGATAATCTTGTTATCTTATCAAAGAGTGTATCGCTTAATATCCAATTACAATAAAATGCATGGCGGCATAATATATTTTGTGTGCTTCTTGTTACTGGTTTTTAATCTCCGGATATCAGCGCAAAACACTATTGCATTCAAAGGTAAAGTGATACACAACAAAAACGGTTTAATGAAACAATACGGGTTGCTGGTAAACAGTAATATTGCGGTAACAAATGACGCCGGTATTTTTGTCGTAGCGCTTAGCAGCAACACGAGTCATGTGAAAATTCAACTTCAACAGCATAATTATACGGTGGTATATCCAACAGCAGGATACGTGGCCATACCCCGCGACCTGAATGATATGCCTGAGATCATTATCGGAAGTTATGCCGACAACACATTTATCAATCAGTACTTAAATTTATATAAAGCGATAAAGAATGATAAAGGCGTTACTTCCCTTGAATTGAAGTTGCTTAATAATAAATTAGATTCCCTGCAAAAAATATTGTTACAGCTCAACTATTCAGAAACCGAGATCCGCACAGCAAAAGATATGCAGGATGGAAAGGATAAATATTATCCTGAGATCTCTCAAAACATGAATGATTTTGTTAGTCGCGCTTTCGATTTAAAAACATCCTTTCAATATGTGGCGAGTTTTGCATTTGACAATCCATCCGCTCTTCAGAAATTACACGATGCAGTTACTGAATATACAAACATCTACAACATCTTAAACAGGCAACGAAATAATTACCAGAAAGAAATACAGGAAAACTGGCAGGATGATTCATTAACCATGCAGTACACTACATTTATCAATTACGCGTTGGATTCGATACATACCGCAAAACTCTTTCCGCTGCAGTCAGAAATTACCCTTATCAACGAATATTTTTCAGGAAAGAAAAGCGCCGCCCTGAAAGAAAAAATTCAGCAACAGATTAAAGAGCAGAGTATTATATTACAACCTATGCTTGAAGAACTTAAAAAACGCAACGATCTTTTTCAGAAATACTTTATACACTAAACCACCTTCATTACATTTAAAAATCAGATTATGAATACCTTTATAAAAAAAATGATTTTATCATTCAGCTTATGTTACATAATGGTAGCTAATCTCAGTTGTGCCGGCACAGTGCTTGCTGCAGTATTTATCCCGCTGATTGGTGCCTCTGCCTGGACAAATACCGCTAATGCAAACAATACCTTTTTCTTTTTTGATATCAAAGAAAATACCAATACATCCACGTTTTCGGGTAACGAAAATTTAATCGGTGGCGGCCAGGCCCCATTTACAGGTTCATTTTTAAACCATGATATAATATTTGTTTATAACGCCGGCAGCGCAAAAAAAGGTACTTACAAAGGAACGGTCAATGATGCGTCAACCATAATAACACTTACCAGTTCAGATAACCTTCCTGCCCTGGCGCTAAAGAAGTAAAGATGCAGTTCATGTATTTTCACACGTTTGCAAAATATTATTTGAATATATTTTAAATCGATAGAAATTCTGTCTTTCTAAAAAAAAGCAACATTCCGGTATAATTGTAAACTTGTAGACATAGCTTTATAAAATATTTAAATCTATAAAAATTCTTTCATGAGAAACAGTCTTCACCTACTTTGTTTAGCGACGCTTTTACTGACCGGTATTTCAGCCTTCTCTCAAAAATATAAAACTGCTGATGACACCAGTAAATTAAATAAAGAATATGCAAAAGTGAGTGGTGATATTGCAGACCTTACAAAGGAACTTGCCACTGCTCAAAACAAGTTGCCAGGTTACCAGTCTAAAGCGAACGATGCAAGTTCGGATGCGCAACGAGCAGCTGCTTCCAGTAGCGACCAGGCCTCTAAGGCTACAGACGGCAGCGTTCGGGAAGCAAAGAGAGCAAAAAGAAAAGCTAAAACAGCTTACAAAGAAGCGAAAGATGCCAGGTCAGCAGATAACAATATGAAGAACCAGGATGAAAAAATTAAACGACTCAACGATCAGCTGACTAAAAAGCAACAGCGGTTACACGAATTAGATGATATGCGCAATGCTATCAATACTAAATTACAGGTTCTTCCACCACCGCCGAATCAGTAAACAAACATCCTGCTATATCGAATCACTAACTCATCGCAAGTTCAGATGACTTAAAATAACTTCCTGTTATCAGAGTGAAGCAGCTAAAGCAATAGACAGGCATCAGGACGCGACACTACCAAATGAAGCCTGCTGCCTTTAATTACCCTATTCGCGTTGTGAAGCCGGTGGTTTAGGACTCCAAAAATTATTCAATTCATAAATTTCCGCCTGAAGTCAGCCTTTGTTACAATAATATTATTGAATCGGTCGTCTTTAATTGAAGACAACTATTCTTATGAAAAACATGCTGGTAATTTTCTTACTGTCACTATCTGTGTTGGTGCACGGACAAATAATTTATTCCGGCCCCCTCACCATAACAAAGGGCGGAAGGTATACCGGCAATTATAAAAGCGATGATTCCAATATTCCGGCGATCACCCTGCAAACTTATGAGCCGGTTGAAATAACGAACTGTAATATTGTAAGTTCGGGCATACATATCAAATGCCCCGGTGGCACTACTCTCAATATCCACCACAATACATTCACCGGTCAAACACCTACCGCTAACAGCCAGTGGGGAAGAGTGCTGGATGATTACCACCCTCAATTTATAACTTTCGAAAATAACACGGTTAATCATACGGGCGGTTTGTTAATTGATCATTCAGATGAAAATACAAAGAGCGCTATTATAAGGTATAACATATTTAGAAATACCGACAAGAGGCGGACTGATATGTCTGAAGGAGAACACAGGGCAGCTATTCTTTTTAATACGGTGTTACCGGTAACCGGTGAAATTGCATACAACAAATTTGAGAATTTGCCGGACAGTTCATGGATCGAGGACAATATCAATTTTGGAAATTCCGGCGGTACAATCGCTTCTCCCTTTCTTATACATGATAATTATATTAAAGGCGCTTATCCTTACCCGTATAACGCCGATCATTACACTGGTTCGGGGATTACGGTTGAAGGCGCCCCATCAGTGAACCTGTTCAGCAACGTTAGTCAGTACATCAGGATCTATAACAACCAGGTAGTATCCACCTGTAACGGCGGTATTAATATCAATGCGGGTCATAATATAGATGTAGTGAATAATACAATAATATCCTCGGGAATGTTTCCCAATGGCGTTCAGTCGCAAAGGTTCTGGGGCGGTGGCGCCGTATGGAATGGCAGCAATGTAAGCACAGATGTGTTTAAAGATATCATCTATAAAAATAATACAATTGGTTATGTGCGACCCGGCGTTAACGTACCTTATGCTAACAGGCAGGACTGGGTAACGGTTGATAGCAGCCCTTATAACATTCAGCCTGGCGATAATACCTCCCTGCCAAACCCTGTTACGTTAAGTACCGAACTTGCGGAGATCCCTAAATGGGAGACGAAGCTTGCCGCCAATAAAATTATCATTGGCAATTCATCAAATACTGTTACAGAGCCGGTCATTTCAATTGTATCGATGGTTATAAACCTGGGCCAGAAAGGTACCGGGATAATATATCCGCTGAACACAAAAGGTGATACGGTAACATATAAAGCCGGGAGCATGAAAGCTGTTTCCACCGACAATTCAATATTTACGATTACAACAACGGGCAACAACATAAGCATTACTCCATTGAAAGCAGGTGTCGGTCATGGCACCATAACGCTGATCAGTAATGCAGGTATATCGATCAGCAAAAATTTTACCATCGAGGTGTTATCAGTAAACCCGGCCATACCGGGGTCTGTTGATTTTAATATTAGTTTTTTGATAACGCAATAAGAAAAATCTATCTTATTAGAGAGCCGGGTAATAAAATTACTTACCATTGTAATTATTTATTACCATGATCTTCTTTTAAAATGAACATTGCTGCGCTTCTTTTTTTCTTATTATCATTCATTGACTTTCAAGAGTCTTCAAAGCCTTTTGTAATTAGTCCGAAAATAGTATGGGGCAGTGCTACTTTAAAACGCATTGCGCCGCCGGATAGTCCTGCCTTTTATCCGCGGATGATACAATTAAAAAACAGCTCTTTACTGGTTGTATATGCTGCCAATGGTAATATTGTTGGCGTACGAAGTGCCGACGGCGGGCGAAGCTGGACATCACCAAAAATCATAACAGCAAGAATTGATAAAGTGAATATGGATACACCGGATCTTCTTCAGTTAAAAGACGGATCTCTTATTATCTGTTATAGTTCCCGTCCGCAGGAAGCCATGCGAGGCAATCCCGACACTTCTAAAAGATTTGATGTAAGAGTTAAAACAAGTACCGACAATGGTTTTTCCTGGCAGGAAGAAAAGATTTTATATCAAGCCGGTTCTTCTTCAGGCGATGGATGCTGGGAGCCGGCTATGCTTCAATTGCCATCAGGTGAAATACAACTTTTCTTTTCCGATGAAGCAGTCTATACGAAATCCAACGAACAAAATATTTC
>Ga0123336_10003971_pt1 | contig 12176 bp, 8 predicted proteins | sample SSSSmetaG_FD_96466 | JGI IMG/M metagenome (GOLD analysis project Ga0123336, IMG submission 96466) | Glacier valley bacterial and archeal communities from Borup Fiord, Nunavut, Canada, to study Microbial Dark Matter (Phase II) - ​SSSS metaG | ecosystem: Environmental > Aquatic > Freshwater > Ice... | reverse complement strand
GCTTATCTCTGTTTTCAGAATCTCAAAGATCGTCTGTCATTTATATTGAATAACTTCGGTACTAAATACGACATTATATTTTGACCATTACTTAAAAGCGTTTATCTTTCTTTAAAGAAGTAAGATAAACGCTTTTTTATTTATAACATTTATCTCTAATTTTCAATAAAACTGTACTTCGGATCGACTCAGGAAATAGAAAATAAAATCTGTGGCATAATTTTAGAGAGAACTTCTGTGTATGTATCCTCTGACAGTTTACTGACAGAGTGAAAATAACTTATACTTTTAAATAATATTACTTTTAAGACTTATATGAAACAATATATCATCCTATTTCTTATCATACTCAATTCTGCTAATGCTTTTAGCACCGATTACAGCAAGATTGACAAAAAATCCGGAACTGTTCCATCGAATTTGAACTCTGCCGCAGAAATTGCGCTTTACCTGACTCAAAATCTCAACTCACCTACCGACAAGACCCGCGCAATTTATTACTGGATTTCGCATAATATCCGGTATGATCTGAGGATGTTGAATTCTAAGAAAGATTATGCAAATACCAAAGAAATAATTGATGAAGTTTTACAAAGACGACAAGGAGTTTGCCAGAATTATGCCGAATTGTTTCATGCCTGTTGCGAATCGGTTGGTATTCGTTCATATGTGATTTATGGTTATACGGATCAAAAAGACGAACTGGCAAATTTTGGACATGCCTGGAATGCTGTATTGATTGATGGGGAATATTATGATATTGATGCAACCTGGGCAGCCGGGCATTTGGAGAACGGGAAGTATAAAATGCAGTTTGACGATCAATATTTCATGATTTCTCCAGCTGAATTTATCAAATCACATATTCCTTTCGACCCAATCTGGCAATTCTCCAATAATCCCATTACCCACAAAGAATTTGAAAAGGCCGATTTTTCAAGACTTAAAATACTATCAAATTTTAATTATAAAGATTCGATAAAGTTGCTTTCTGGTTTAAGTCAGGTGGAAAAAGCAATACGTGAAAACCACAGGATTACAAAGTTTGGAATGACGAATGCCCTCATCAGGAAGCAGGTTGCATTTAATCAACAACTTATTGTTACGACGAAATTCAACTCGGCGGTGAGCCTGTTCAACAAAGGTGTGGCCGATTATAATAGTTATATGCTTTACAAGAACAAACAGTTTCAGGGCACTAAAATGAAAGATGAACAGATTCTGGATTTCCTTGCATCTGCACGTAAACAGATTGAATCTTCCGAAAGTTTATTGAGCTTTTTAAACTCGGATAAAGTCGACCTGAATAGGATGATACGCGATATGCAATCATCAATAGATAAAATGAAAAAAGATCTTCATAAAGAAGATGTTTTTATGGAAAAATATATCAACACCTTGAAACCGTTTAGAATATTTTTGTTTGTAGTTGCAAGGGAATAAACTTAGTTAAAAACAGACATTAAAAAAAGGTTCTCCACAACTTTAACAAAACCATTCCGTTATTCTTCCATATTTATAATTTATACAAAATCAAATGAAACAAAAAAGAAGAATTCTGATCCCTCTTACGTTTATAATGGGAACAATGCTTTTCGTGGGTATAAGTTGTACAACTACCAATCCACCCATTGACACCATCACTCCAACAACTGGTTTGTTCGTTTCGACGGTTACAAGCACTACCGTTGGCGGTTATTCACCAAGAAATGTTGTTGCTATCTGGATAGAAAATAATTCAGGTGTATTTGTGAAGACATTAACAGTCAAAGCTGCAGAGCGGAAATATGATCTTACCAAATGGGAAAGTTCCTCAAAAGGGAATACTGTGGATGCCAGTACCGGTGCTACACTGACAAGTTTTGGCACAGTTACCGGTATATGGGATGGAACTGATGTAAGCGGTAAAGTCGTTGCCGATGGGACATTTAAAGTATGTATGGAACTGACCGATAAAAGTGCCACGGGAAATTTCTCTTCATTTACATTTACAAAAGGAGCAGTTGCAGCCACTCAAACACCTGCTAATACTCCAAGTTTTTCTTCCGTTTCCATAAAATGGATGCCCCTCTAAAGATAATATTATAAAACGATTACCACCCACATTTTTTCAACACGGAAATATGTGGGTGTTTTTTTTCATTAAAGTTGATAGTTAGACCTTATTTATTTAAATTTGCAACTATTTACAGATTCCATTGTTTAATAAATTCATTTACCAATATGGAAATAGTTCAAACGAATAATACTGAATACCGTGATGAAATCATTTCATTGTATACAGAGACATTCTCAACCGGTTTATCTAAACAATATATTAATAAGTCAAAACTGAATAAATATATTGATATTATTTTTGAAAAAGGGAATGTTTTGCTCGCACTCGAAAATAGTCAGGTAACAGGAGCATTATTGACTTGTCCCTTGAAGTACGACAAATCGCTACCAAAAGAAATTTCGGGAAACTTTCCGGTAGAAAAATGTGTTTATGTGGCAGAAATTATAGTTGCAGAACTATCGCGCGGGAAGGGAATCGGAAAGCAACTGATGAGCAATTTCTTAGTAACCGTTGACAAACTGCAATACACGGATGCCTTTATCCGAGTTTGGAAAGAAAATGTGGCTGCCTTAGGATTATACCGTAAAATCGGATTCGAATCCTATACATCGATTCAACAAATAAAAACAAATGCAGATGGTAACGGAACTTTCGTTATGGATAAAATATATTTACATAAAAAACTAAACTGAACGATGCAGGATTTATTGACAAAAACAATTAATTTGCGAAGTGGTACACCGGAAACAAAACGTCGGGAAATTTTGGATTATTTTGAAAAAACATGGGCCATCGACGAAAAACTGTACACTCAGCTAAAGTCTGATGAAGTCTTTTATCATCGGGGTGATCCGTTGCGTCATGTGCTGCTGTTTTACTTTGGTCACACGGCAGTTTTTTTCATCAATAAACTATTTTTGGCAAAGCTTATCGATCTGCGGATCAATCCTGAATTCGAATCGATTTTTGCTATTGGTGTGGACGAAATGAGCTGGGATGATTTGAATGAAAAACACTACAACTGGCCATCGGTGGATGCTGTCCGCGATTACCGGAACAAAGCAAAACAAGTAGTTATTGAAGTTATTCAGCAACTTCCACTTTCGTTGCCAATTACCTGGAATGATCCGTTTTGGATTATCCTAATGGGCATTGAACACGAGCGCATTCATCTTGAAACCTCATCTGTTCTGATTCGCCAACTACCATTAGATGAGGTGGTATCGGGAAAGTTTGGTAAGATTTGTAGCGAAAGTGGCATAGCGCCACAAAATGAATTTAAAACAGTACCCGGAACGGAGTTGCATTTAGGGAAATCGTCAGAAAGTCCGCTTTATGGCTGGGATAATGAATATGGAAAATATATTGAGCAGGTTAAGGATTTTAAAACATCGAAATTCCTTGTTTCAAATGGAGAATTTCTAGCTTTTGTTGAGGCCGGTGGTTATACATCACCGAAATACTGGACGCAAGAAGGTTGGAATTGGCGGAGATTTAAACAAGCCGAGATGCCGCTATTCTGGCGTAAAAATGCCTACCATTACCACTTGCGTTTGGTCGCTGAAGAAATTCCCATGCCGTGGAACTGGCCGGTAGAAGTAAATTACCTTGAAGCAAAAGCATATTGTAACTGGAAAACCGCAACAGAAGGAATAACATTCCGTCTGCCTACCGAAGCAGAGTGGATACGGTTAGCAAATTATTGTAAAGTGCCCGATGTACTGGAATGGAAAACCGCACCGGGCAATATCAATCTGGAACATTATGCTTCTCCCTGTCCGGTCGATCGTTTTCAAGCGGGCGATTTCTTCGATGTAACAGGAAATGTATGGCAATGGACCGAAACACCTATCACGGGTTATCCCGGCTTTAAGGTGCATCCTTTTTACGATGATTTTACAACACCAACTTTCGATGGAAATCACAATTTGTTAAAAGGTGGTTCGTGGATTTCTACAGGCAACGAAGCCATACGTGATGCACGTTATGCTTTCCGCAGGCATTTTTACCAACATGCAGGCTTTCGGATCGTACAATCCGAAACACCATTAAAAATTCACAATGATGAATATGAAACGGATTTAGAAGTAGCCAACTCCTGCGAAATAAACTGGGGTGATACGTTTTCAAGATATGCAAATTACCCGAAACAATTAGCCGGAGTTGCAATTGAATTGCTTAAAGACAGAAAGGACATAAGCGTGCTCGATTTAAATGCCGATACTGGAAGGCTGGCATTTGAACTGGCTCAACATTTCGAACAGGTTACTGCACTCGACAGCTCAGCACGCTTTATCCGCCTGCCCATTCAGTTGCAGGAAACAGGTTTTATACGTTATATTGTGAAAGATGAGGGCGAACTGGTATTCTATAGAGATGTGGTATTGGACGATTTCAGTCTGGAAACCGGCAAAGAAAGAATTCTTTTTATGCAGGCCGATGCCAATAATCTGAAACCAATTTATTCTGGCTACGATTTGATAATTATTCCGAATTTGATTGAAGAACTGATTTGTCCAATTATATTCCTGAAACAAATCCATGAAAGATTAAATGAAAATGGAATTTTGATCGTTGCTTCTACCTACGAATGGGAAAATCATGAGGTAAAACGGATTCACTGGCCGGGAGGATTTAAAAAGGATGGCGAACCTGTCAGTTCTTTTGATGGTATGAACACAATTCTTGGAGAACATTTCACGTTGGAAAAACCACCTGTAAATTTAACACTTTCTCTCCGCAAGTCGTCGCGAATCAGCGAACAACATTTGTCGGAAGTTAGTGTGTGGAAAAAGAAATAGGAAATGACCCCAAACTCTAAAGAGGAGAAAGAATATCTAAAAAACAAACTGGTTAGATTAAAACCTCAAAGCGTGCGAAGCATTTCTGATTGCTTTTTTGTGAGATGAACAGTTGATGCATGTAACCAATCGCTTTTATGGCCATTGGACGACTAAAGGTTTGCTGTGAATCAACTTCGAGCGTTTCTTTGAGAAACTACATCTCCAAACTATCTTTTTACTACAATTCAAACGTGTTAAAAATAATTTTTCATTTTTAAATACAAAATTCAACTAAGATTTTAGTAATTTCACGTCCTTAATTAAAATAAAAAAACTGCTTAGAAATGGCTACTCAATTTGGAAAAACCTGGTGGGGCGAACATTGGTTGCGCTCTTTGGAAAATGTAGATTACGATAACCGGCTACCCCGTGGAGCTTCTTATGCCCGAAACGGATACGTGAAAGAGGTGAAAATAAAGGAAAACATGATTAATGCTAAGGTTTCAGGCAGTCGTCCATCACCTTACAAAGTCAATCTGATTGTTCCACCTTTTTTCGAAGAACAGGTGGAACTATTGATGATTAAAATAATTGATCGTCCTGCATTGATTTCTAAATTACTAAATCGGGAACTTGACCCCGAAATACTTAATATTGCAGAAGAAGTCGGATTGAAAGTTTTTCCAAAACAATGGACTGATTTCAAAATGCAATGCTCTTGTCCAGACTGGGCTGTTCCATGTAAACACCTGGCAGCGGTGATTTATATGGTGAGTCGCGAAATTGACAACAATCCATTCCTCGTATTCGATATTCATAAAGTTAACTTACTTGAAGAACTAAAAAAAAGGGGGATTTTCATTTCCGATCAAAAAAAGACAGAAATACCTATGCTTGGAAGTCTTCTCAAACCGGATAAAATAAACAAGCAGCAGTTTGACACTGAAAAAGTGTATGACCGGATTGATTTTTCGATATTACAAAATTTATCAGAAGCATTGATTCAATTGCTGCCCGATTCGCCACCCTTTTATCCGGGCACTAATTTCCGCGAAAAATACGCCTCCCAATTTCTCCGTAACGCCAAAGAAACCATAAGAATCCTGCAAAAAAAACTGGATTTCGATGTTGTCTTTCCTTTGCCAACCAAAACTACTGAGATCAATCATCATTCAACTATAACAATTACAATAAACAAAAATAACATTCATGAAGTTAGTGGTGAAAATCATAATTTCAAAAAAATGGAGCAACTGATTCCTGCCGTTTTTAAATTGAACCCGGATCGGTTACCCGATTACCAGCCTTCAGTAGCAGCTTTTTACAAAGTAGTTTTAGCTTCGCTTCATTTATTGGCAAACGGCATGGTCATTCCTCAAATTGTACAACTTGATAATAAAGAGTTTATTATTCGTTGGTTACCTGCTCTTATCGACATTCAAGTGCGTTTGGTGACAGAGAAATTAGCAAAAATACTGCCTCCGGGTTTACTTTTAACATCGAAAACAATTCGAAATACTGAACAACTATTACCTGTAGAAAATCAGACGTTGGAATTGCTTTCATTGGTAATTACCAAGTTTGTTTCCCGTCTTTCCAAACAAACTTACGGTGATTCATTCGAAGACCTGTTCTTTAAAAATAAAGCCTATTCTTTCAATGGCGTTGGCGAAAATGCATTGAGTGGCGGAATAAAGGTTTGGCTCGACCGTTATCATCTAACCTCCGAAACCTTTAAACCTGTTATTACCGTTACGGAACTTGGAGCAGAGCAGTTTGACGTACAAATAAGCATTGAAGATACTACAGATACGGAACATTTACCAATTCCGTTATCTAAAATTCTGAAAGAAAAGCAATTCGAAAAGCAACGTTACAAAATTCTGCAAACACTCTCATTGCTCTCACCATTTATTCGTGGTTTGGATACGCATATTAATCAGGGCGCAAACCAGCCCATAATTTACAATACCAGCGAATTTGCCCCTTTTTTAATGGAAATTCTACCTGCAATCCGGTTACTGGATATTAAAATCATGTTGCCAAAAGCATTGCAAGACTTACTCCACCCGAAGGTATCGTTGAAATTGCGAAAAAATGCTGAAACACAAGGGTATATTCGGTTGGAACATCTGCTTTCATTCGATTGGCAGGTAGCAATTGGTGATACCTTATTATCACCCAAAGAATTTGATAAAATGATGAAAAACGCATCCAGATTATTCAAATTCAAAGAAAATTACATTTACGTGAGTGATGTCGAAATTGAGAAACTTCACAAATTTTTTAGTGAAGAAAAACCGCTTAATTCTTATCAGTTACTTCAATCGGCATTGTCTGAAGAATACGAAGGTGCACCAATTGTGTTAACAGATGAAGTGAAGGAATTAATCCGCGAACTGACTTCAACTGATGACATTCCACTTCCACAAGGATTGAATGCACAACTTCGCCCGTACCAACAGCGGGGTTATTCGTGGATGTATCGTAACAGTCGCATTGGTTTTGGCAGCATTCTTGCCGACGATATGGGATTGGGAAAAACTTTGCAGGTCATTTCTATTCTGTTGAAATTCAAGGAGGAAAAAGCAATAAACGATAAACATAAAGCACTTATTGTTGTCCCAACAGGTTTACTCACTAACTGGCAATCAGAAATTGAAAAGTTTGCACCTTCCATTTCTACACATATTTTTCATGGTACAGGACGTGATTATAAACTTTTCAATGCTGATGTTCTGCTGACTACTTATGGTGTTCTGCGAAGCGAAGCAGAACTTTTGAAAAAACAAAAATGGCAGGTAATGATTATTGACGAAGCTCAAAACATCAAAAATCACGAAACAGTACAATCCAAAGCTGTGAAAAGCATTCCTTCCAATATACGCATTGCCATGAGTGGCACACCAGTGGAAAACAGGTTGACAGAGTTTTGGTCCATCATGGATTTTGCCAATAAAGGATATTTGGGAACAGTAAAATCGTTTAAGACAGATTTTGCCGAACCAATACAAGTGTTTAATGATGAACAAATTGTTGTAAAATTTCGCAAAATAACTTCACCTTTTATGATGCGTCGTATGAAATCTGACAAAAGCATCATTTCCGATTTACCCGATAAAATTGAACAGAATCAATTCGCACTGCTTACTAAACAACAGGCCGCACTCTACGAAAAAACCATGCAGGTGGCAATGGCTGAGATTGAGGGTTATTCCGATGATGGATCTTTATTTAAACGTCAAGGGTTGGTATTGCAAATGATATTGGCGTTGAAACAAATTTGCAATCACCCTACCAACTTTCTTAAAAATGGGCAATTTGATCCGACACATTCCGGCAAAATGGAATTGCTTTTTGAACTGCTCGATAGTATAGTAGAAAGTGGTGAAAAAGTGTTGATTTTTACCCAATTCCGCGAAATGGGTGATTTATTGGAACGGTTTATCACCGACCGTTTTGGTGAAAAACCCATGTTTTATCATGGTGGAAGTAGCGTGAATCAACGGAATGATATGGTAGAACGATTCCAGAAAAACCGGGCCGACAAGATTTTCATTCTTTCACTCAAAGCTGCCGGGACGGGATTGAACCTCACAGCCGCGTCTCACGTAATTCATTTCGACCTTTGGTGGAACCCTGCCGTCGAAAATCAGGCTACGGACCGTGCATATCGTATCGGACAAAAGAAAAACGTGATGGTGCACCGCATGATTACCAAAAACACCTTCGAAGAACGTATTGATGAAATGATTCAAAAAAAGAAACATTTGGCAGATATGACCGTTGCCACTGGAGAAAACTGGATTGGGAAACTCAGCAATAAAGAATTGAGGGAGATTTTTGGATCGTAGAGACGATGCATGCATCGTCACTACAGGTGGTAAATGATAAATCGATCAATGAAAAAATGGCATCTATTTCGCCTAAACCGGGATCATTGGCGAGGATATTGGTTTCGTATAAATCGGCGATAACAAAACTGGCTCATCTTATTAATCCTTCATTCGATTGGCAGGAACGTTATCACGATCATATCATCCGCCACATGGCGGAATATAACAGGATTGAAAATTATATTATTCATAATCCCGAAAATTGAAAAGGGGATTGTTTTAATAAACCCGAAAGTTGATTAAATTTATGCAATGGACTAAAAGGCAAATATCGATCATGCTGATCGTAGCAGTTACCTCCTTTATGGGTACCTTTTTGGTTTCGTCGATTAATATTGCCTTGCCTGCAATCGGTAAAAATTTCGGGCTTAATTCGGTTATGCTGAGTTGGGTAGTAACCTCTTTTCTACTATCCACCGCACTGTTTCTGCTGCCAGTAGGTCGTTGGGGAGATCTTACTGGCATTAGGCGTCTGTATAAAACGGGTCTGATTATCTTCACACTGTCATCGTTGTTGTGTGGCATAGCGGGTTCGGGATTCTGGCTTATCTTCTTCAGGTTTCTTCAGGGGATTGGTGCAGCATTTACCAATACCACGGGACAAGCCATTCTGGTTTCGGCATTTCCACCTAAACACAGAGGTCGCGTACTAGGAATATCGGTATCGGCAGTCTACCTGGGCCTAGCATTCGGACCTTTCGTTGGGGGTTTTATGACCCAGCATATAGGCTGGAGATCCATTTTTCTGGCAGCAGCTGCACTGGGCATTCTTTCCACCATCATTGCATTTCTTTTTCTTGAAAAAGATGAACCGGTTATTGTGGTTGGCAGGAAAATAAATCTGAAAGGAATCGGTTTTTATATGCTGGGACTGGTTGGTTTGGTGTACGGAGCATCTTGTATTCCCGGAACATCAGGATGGCTTATGATGGCGGCTGCTATTCCGGCACTGATCATTTTCTGGGTGCTGGAAAGCCGGTCGGCTCTACCTGTTATTGACACAAAACTCTTCACCAATAACCGCCTGTTTGCATATTCCAATGTTGCTGCACTAATCAATTACAGCGCTACCTCGGGTATAGTATTCTTTTTAAGTCTCTACCTGCAAAAGATACAGGGGTTTTCACCACGGGAAGCGGGAACGATTCTGATAGCCCAACCGGTAATGATGGCCGTATTTTCGCCTGTTGTCGGCCGGCTCTCCGATCGTATTCAACCGCGTTACTTTGCAACTTTGGGAATGACCATGTGCAGTATGGGACTCATTGCATTTGCATTTTTTACATATACAACACCTGTATGGCTTATCGTGATGATATTAATCTGGGTTGGTTTGGGATTTGCTTTCTTTTCCTCGCCCAATATGAACACCATCATGAGCTCGGTGGATAAAACGCAATATGGACTTGCTTCTGGTTCGGCTGCCTCGATGCGGGTGATCGGGCAAATCATCAGCATGACCATTGTCACCCTTTTCTTTGCCGGATTATTTGACGGCAAGGCCATTGACGCGGTGTCCGATACCTTGTTCCTAGCCGCAATGAAATGGGGTTTTATCAGTTTCTCGTTATTGAGTATTGCCGGAATCTATTTCTCATACAATCGCGGAAAAATAATCAGGAATATTCCTGTTTGAAATATTTTTTGTAGAGACGATGGATGCATCGTCTAAATATGACATTTAAATGAAGAATTGTTTCTCTTGAAACAATTCATGAAACATCTCGAATAATTACTTGTTGAAACAATAAATGTAACATCTAATAATTAATTTTTAAACTTAAAATGATTGTTTAGAGATGATGCATGCACCGTCTGTACTAAAAACAGGAGGTTTGTTGAAAATAATTTTCTACTTTTGCAAATAAAATAATTAAACACGATTATGAATCCATTCAAGAATCTTCGAATTGCAATTTGCAACGACCATGCAGGTTACGAACTAAAAACCAAAATTGTGGAATATCTTCAGGGTGAAGGCGTAAAGGACCTGAAAGATTTTGGCGCTTTTTCTGCTGAGAGTAGCGATTACCCGGATTTTGCACATCCAATGGCATCGGCTATAAGACGTGGAGAGTTTGATTATGGAATTTCCATTTGTGGTACCGGTAACGGTATCAGTATGGTGCTCAACAAACACCTGGGAATACGTGCGGCCTTATGCTGGAAACCGGAAGTGGCTGCATTAGCCCGTCGCCACAATGATGCCAATGTACTATCATTACCAGCACGGTTTATTACTGAAGAGGAGGCATTAGATATGGTCGATACTTTTTTTGTAACCGATTTCGAAGGTGGAAGACATCAAAGGCGTATTGATAAAATCAATAAACTGTAAATAAACCATATAGCGTACAAAGTACCTTTGAAAATTTTAAACTAATTAAATTACACTGCTTTTCCAAAGTTTAGAGACTTTGGAAAAGTTCTTTTTATAATGAACATGCAACGAACAGAAATATCAACTTACGGTGAATTTGGTTTAATAAAACATTTAACTGAAAAATTCAAAGATAACAATCCCTCCACGCTCAAAGGTGTGGGTGATGATGCCGCTGTGCTCAGTTACGAAAATAAGAAAGTCCTCGTTACCACCGACCTTTTGCTGGAAGGAATTCACTTCGACCTGGTTTATGTTCCGCTTATGCATTTGGGCTACAAAGCTGCTATCGTTAATTTTTCGGACATCTACGCGATGAATGGTGATCCTAAACAAATAACAGTATCCATTGGTGTTTCCAAACGATTTTCGGTGGAAGATCTGGACCAGTTTTATGCCGGTATCGAAATGGCCTGTAAGAAATACGGAGTGGATCTGGTAGGTGGTGATACTTCAGCATCACTAACCGGATTGGCAATAAGCATTACCTGCATTGGCGAAGTTGATGAAGATAAGATCGTTTACCGTAAGGGTGCCAAAGAAAATGATTTGATATGTGTCAGTGGTGATTTGGGCTCAGCATATATGGGATTACAACTGTTGGAGAGAGAGAAAATGGTCTTTTCGGGAAATGAGGATGCACAACCCGAATTTGAAGATAAAGATTATATTCTAAGAAGACAATTGAAACCCGAAGCACGCCAGGATATTATTAAACAGCTTCGCGAAAAAGGGATTATGCCAACATCAATGATGGATATTTCGGATGGTCTATCGTCGGAACTAATGCATATTTGTTCACAAAGCAATGTCGGTTGCCGGGTATTCGAAGATAAAATTCCGATAAACTATCAGGCCGTGGTTATGGCCGAAGAGTTGAATATGAATATTGTAACCGCAGCATTAAACGGAGGAGAAGATTACGAATTACTTTTCACCGCATCACTCGAAGATTATGATAAAATTGTGGCTATGGAAGGCATTGCAGTTGTAGGACATATCACCAAACCTAATTCGGGTTACAGCTGGTCGGTCGTGAAGGTGAGGAAATTGAAATG
>Ga0123336_10003963_pt1 | contig 12192 bp, 10 predicted proteins | sample SSSSmetaG_FD_96466 | JGI IMG/M metagenome (GOLD analysis project Ga0123336, IMG submission 96466) | Glacier valley bacterial and archeal communities from Borup Fiord, Nunavut, Canada, to study Microbial Dark Matter (Phase II) - ​SSSS metaG | ecosystem: Environmental > Aquatic > Freshwater > Ice... | reverse complement strand
TCGGGCCAGTCCCTCTGCCTCTCTTTATAAGAGTTTATTCTTTGATTCACTATTTGATTTTTATTTATCATTTCTTATTAATATTATATGTTTAGTAGTATATGTCTATTTTTTTATATTGTCAATAATTTTTAGACTGTTTTCGCTATAATTTTTATATTTCATTTTTTATAAAAAATAGTAAAGAGGACATAAAGATCTCGTGATCTTAATGTCCTCTTTACTATTTTTTATTATTTAAATCATAGGCACTTTCTCTGATAATAAGTTTTGGTTGTACAAGTATTTTTATATAAATATCAGAAGGAGTATTTATCTTGTCATCTAATAATTTTATAGCCATTTCACCTAACTTTTCTTTCTCAACCCTCATTGTAGTTAGCGGATAATCCAATATAACACAAAATGGGATGTCATCAAAACCAACTATAGATACTTGTTCAGGAATCTTAATATCATATTGTCTAAATGCCTTAACGACTCCAATTGCAATGGTGTCATTTGCAGCCACATAGGCCGTCGGTATCTCCACACCATTTTCCAAGTGCTCTGCCATGTTCTGGTAGGCTCCTTCTAACGTTGGCGAGACGGATACAACATATTTCTCTTCATAATCAATTTCTAATTTTTTTAATGCTTTTCTATAACCCTCTTCTCTTTGAATCATATTTGAAAAGTCTATAGTGCTATCAATATACCCTATATGGCGGTGTCCTAAGCTATAAAGGTAATTAACCGCATCAAAAATGCCACAGTAATTATCCATTACGACAGAATCAATATTGCTATATTCAAACATATTATCAACCATTACAATTGGAATGGGAATCTTACGTAATATTTGAACAATCTCATCATTTGCTTCTGTAGCTAAAAAAGCTATCCCTGAAAATTCTTCAAATGCCATATGCTCTATTTCTTTATCTAATTGCGTTGCAATGATGTTTTTAATAACCACACCATATCCAAGGTTACTTGCCGCGCATTCAATAGCATCTATTACCCTAGCAATAAAATCTCCATTTTGATCTATGGATACACCACTATTAATATATTTAATCAGTAAAATATTTTTCTTAACACTATTATTTTTTTTATTATAACCATATTTATTGGCTATTTCTAATATAATCTGCCTAGTTTCTTCCTTAACAGCGCCTTTATTATTTAATGCAAGTGATACTGTTGATTGTGATACGCCAGCTATTTCTGCAATTTCTTTTATTTTCATACTCTATGCTTTAAGAGATGAGCAACAATAATCACTCACTTCTTTTATAACAAGATCAAAACTTGAATGGCTAGGAACTGTAAAGCTCTCACCCTCTTTATAGGTGATAAATATTTCACTACTTGGCAATTTCACATCCATACTGCCACCTAATACTTCCATTATTTCTTTGTCTCCTGTGGAAAAAGTATAGTCCCCCGGAAGCATAATCCCTAATGTTTTCTTTTCACCATTTCCAAAAACAATTGTTCTGCTCGTCACTTTGCCTTCGAAATATACGTTAGCCTTTTTTATTATTGTAATATTTTCAAATTGTGCCATACTATTATTCCTCCTAAAGTAGTTTTATTTTTATTATAGCGTTATTTAAAGAATATATCTATTATATTATAATTGTCAATTGTCTTTATCAGCATGCTGATTTACACACATACACTGATACTGATTGAGTAGTGCCTCTAGATGATAATTATAAATAATACTTTGTTCTATATCCTCACCAGTTATATTTATCTGCTTAATGGGATATCTGATCAAATCAGAGCTATTAATTCTTTTCAAATTATTGTCACTTATAGCGTAATTTCCCAATAGTGTCTTTATGATCTCGAGATGCAAATATATTGCCTTAGCACATACTATTTTTTCACTTAAAGCCGCTACTCTAGATACCTTTTTCTTAGCATGGAAATCCAGCTTATAAGTATGAATTTCTGTTTCAAGTCCCATTATCTGAGTATATAGTTTAACATAATCATAATCATTATCTTTTTCTTTTTTCATACACGCATCGCTATATAAAATAATCCCTTTTACTATGTTGTTAAACTCTTTCTCAATATGTCCTAAGCCATCATAGGGAAAAAATAAAAAATTAACTATAATGGCCACAGCTATACCAATAAAGGTCTCAATAATCCTACTTATACTATAAACAATGGCACTTTGCCCCTTTAAGTTGACCATGATTGCAATGAGCACAATTCCTCCTACCACAATAGATCCTTTTACTTTGATTGCATTGCATACTACGATAAGAATAATAATCCCTAGCCCACATATAAAAGCATTTCCTGGCATGATTAAAGCACATACAAATCCTATTACAGCCCCGACCAATGTCCCAATCATTCGGTTTTCACCTGTCTTTAGAGACCCATAAATTGTTTTATCCATAGATATGATAGTAGCAATAGCGGCATAAAAAGGGCTATCTAGTCGGATGGCCGCTATTACTACTATGCACAGACAGACCGCCATGCCTGTCTTTATAGTTCTTAGCCCTACATATTTTGTGAACATATTCATCTCCTAATACTACTATTTTTATATACCTTGTTTCAATGATTCATAAAAATATTAATTTTCGTCAAAATAACTTAAATATTTTAAAAAATCACCTTTTATTAGCAAATTATGATATAATAATATCAAATAAAATACTTAGGTGGTCCGATGCTAAACTCTATTCCTCTTTTAATCATTCTGATGTTTTATGCTTTAATTTGTATATTTATTTTACTATTTAATAATTTACATAACAAAAAATACCTTAATTATATTTGCGCCAGTAATATTTTTGTAATTGTTACCATTTTATTATTGCTTGCTTCTTCTAGTCTTAATGATATTTGGATTATGAGAGGACTTACATCAACTGCTTTTATATGCGGAATCTATTTTGGCTATATAGCTCTTTGCAATCTATTAGAAACAAAATTTCCTCTTTGGCTTAGAGGGATTGGAATATTATTACTCCCTATAGATTTCTTCTCATTTTCCTTTCTAACTCCATTTAGTGTTTTTTTACATAAAATTGTTTTCATGACTGTCTTTATTTATTTTGGCATTAAAATTCTAAAGCGCAAACATAACCCCGCTTCTTTGTGCCTGCTAGCTCATGTTAACATTTTATTTCCCGTCTTGCAATTTGGCCTTTTTGCAGCATTCTTGCTTAAAACACCCATTAATTCTTTTTGGGGCAACATCATCTATACCGTGCAAAATTTCGGGTGTTCTATGATTTATGTTTTTATTGCTATTGAGCAAACTAAAATGACCTATACAAGTGAAGTATCTTCTTTACAAACTGAAGCCCTGCTTACTGAAAACAAATTCAAAGAATTTGATGAAATAAGTAGGCTTAAAAGTGATCTTTTTACAACTTTATCTCATGAACTTAAAACACCTGTAAATGTTATTTATAGCAATGTACAACTTTTTGAACAGTTTATTACTGTAAACAACCTTGAAAGCACTATTGATTATAATAAGTATTTGACTAGTATGCGTACAAACTGTTATAGACTTGTAAATTTGGTTAATAATATCATCGATATTAATAAGGTTGAATCAGGGTTTATGGATGTAAAACTGATTAATTATGATATTGTTCCTTGGTTAGAAGACGTTGTATCATCTGTCCGCTCCTTCGCCATCTTAAAAAATATTGATTTGCTTTTTGACACAGAACTTGAAGAATTAACACTTGCCTATGATCTTGATAAGACAGAAAAGATTATGCTCAATCTTCTTTCTAATGCTATAAAGTATACACCTACTGGTGGTGAAATCTTAGTTTATGTCTCTAAGACAGATGCCTTTTTATCTGTGTCTGTGCAAGATACCGGCATAGGTATTCCGGAAGAATTACATGACGTTATATTTAATCGTTTTGTGCAAAATAAAAGCGCTCTCCATAAAAATCATGATGGGAGCGGTATAGGTCTTGCTTTAGTTAAATCTCTTGTTGAATTACAACATGGTTCTATTACAATAGATACGGAGTATAGAGCTGGATGCAAATTCGTTTTTTGTTTACCCTTTGTAACTATAAAAAATGTCACGAGCAGCCTTCCAGCTTCCTTAGATGATAACCTCTTTGTTGAATTTTATTAAGCTTATTTATTAGAAACAATCCCTCTTGTTGCATCAATGATAACAACTGTTCCTGATTTAAGTATTTCAGTTGCCCTAGTGGCTCCTACTATAACCGGAATATCAATTGCAAGACCCACAATAGCTGCATGAGAGTTAAGTCCATCTTGTTCAGTGATAATGCCGGCCGCTTTTTTCAGAAGTGGTAAGAGCTCATTTGTGGTTTGTGAGATCACGAGAATATCTCCTTCATTGAAATTTTCAGCTGCATCCTCTTCACTTTTACAAACACAGATGTTGGCACAGGCAGTTTTTGTAGTAATACCCGTTCCCGAAACCAAAATGTGACCTACTACATCTACCTTAATCATATTTGTTGTTCCTGAAACGCCAAGTGGAATACCACTTGTAATAACGACTAAATCTCCATTTTCCACAATACCCGTATTTTCAGCTGCCTCTATTGCATGTTCAAATAACGTATCTGCGTTATCTTCCTCTGGTATCAAAAGTGGTGTAACTCCCCATGATAAGTTAAGTTGATGATACACATGTGGCGAACTTGTACATCCAATAATAGGAGGAACTGGCCTATATTTAGATATCATTCTAGCTGTTCTGCCGGATTTGGTTACAGTAATAATGGCCGCTGCTCCTAAATCATGTGCGGTAGTACAAGTAGCATGAGAAATTGCACTCGTTATATTAGGTGATTTTTGATTTGCATCATTTTGGAAGCGCTTATTGTAGTCTATATCGTTTTCTGTTCTTATGGCTATCCTAACCATAGTCCTAACAGCTTCTATAGGATAGAGCCCGGCTGCAGTCTCACCCGACAGCATAATAGCACTTGTGCCGTCATAAATAGCATTGGCTACGTCATTTGTTTCTGCTCTAGTCGGACGAGGATTCTTCATCATAGAATCTAGCATTTGCGTAGCTGTTATAACCTGTTTACCACTATTATAGACCTTCTTAATAATCATTTTTTGCAAAGCTGGGACTTCCTCAGCAGGTATTTCTACTCCCATATCTCCTCTTGCAACCATGATCCCATCTGTTACGCGGATAATCTCATCAATATTATCAACGCCTTCTCTGTTTTCAATTTTAGCGATAACATTGATTGTATGACAATTATGCTCATCTAGAATCTTTCTTATCCCAAGGATGTCTTTAGCACTTCTTGCAAAAGAAGCTGCTATAAAATTAAAGCCCATCTTTATACCAAATATAATATCCTCTCTATCTTTAGCACTTATATAAGGCATAGAAAGAGATGTCCCTGGTAAATTAACCCCTTTATTATTGGATATAACCCCACTATTCATTACCTTACAAATAATATCTGTGTCGTTAACTTTTATAACAGAAAGTTCTATAAGTCCATCATCAAGTAAAATAACAGATCCTTCACGCACATCTTTTGGCAAGTCTTTATAATTAATACCAACTATTTTTTCATTTCCTTGTATTTCTTTTGTGGTAAGTGTAAAACGATCATCTTTATTAAGTGTTACTTTCCCATTCTCAAACTTTTGGATCCTAACTTCTGGACCTTTTGTATCTAACAGCGTTGCAATAGGTTTATTAAGTTCTTGTCTAAGTTTAATAACCCTTTCAAATGCATCTTTATGACTTACATGATCGCCATGTGAAAAGTTGAAACGTGCTACGTCCATTCCTGAAAGCATAAGTTCTCTTAATACTTGTTCATCGTCTGTCGCTGGACCTAGTGTACATATAATTTTAGTTTTTCTCATATTATTATCTCCATTATTCATTTATTTTTATGATTATAAAATCTATTACATGTTTTTAACTTATTAATCTCTTCCTTTATATATTCTACATAATTACGGATAGTTATACAATACATACTTCCTCTAATTTACTGCTTGTTTTTTTATATTTATATGATAAAAAAGCAATAAACTTATGTTTCTTCCCTAAGAACATAAGCTTATTGCTTTAAAATGGATTATTTTGACTTTCCTTGTGCGCTAAGTACCGTTGTATAAATATGATTATACAAGCTCCCATGCCTAAGCTCATCCGTTAATATATTAAATACTTTATCTCTGTAATAATTACTAGGTAACCCTTCCATAATCGTTCTATATTTTTTGACTGCATTTAGTTCTCCATTTAGAGCTTTATTAATGCCTTCTATAAAACTAGCAGGTGGTATGAACATTTCATCTTTTACGATAGCTTCTCTTTTGGTGATTTGTTTATACATATTTTTAAACATGCTGTTGTGGCTTAATTCATCAGCTTTGATAGACATGATTGTCTCTCTAATACTTTCCACTTCATTTTGCGTGAGATTTTGTGTTGGTATATTATTAACTAACCAATCGTAAAACATCGCATCTGCTCTTTCACCTTCTACAGAACTCTGTATGAGTTCTACAGATTGTTGAAATTGCTTAGCTGTTGGATATACTGGGTTCATCATAATAACACCCTTTCTTTGATGACTTCACTTACATTTTATTCAATTTTTATGAAAAGTTTACCTTCTTTATAATAAAAAAAATTGTCCCTTAATAGAAAAAGTCCAATTCTATTGAATTGAACTTTTTTTATTCGGAGTCGACTTTCCTTCGAGTTTGTGATTTTTCTCTTCTCTAATTAAGCTTTTGAGATGCAATGCTCTTGTCTTAAGTTTCAGCGTGACACGCTTGTCTAAAATGACATATCCCACCCATTGCATTGCTTTATCATATTCCTCAAATCGCCTGTAGAGGTCCCCAATAATATAAGCAGTTGTTAATTCTTCGAGTTCATAGATTGGAAATCTTTCTTTATTATAGGCATTTAAAAACCCTGTAAGGGCATATTCTAGAAAAATCTTTTCTTGTTCACTGTTTCCGGTGTCCCGATAAAGCCAAGCTATCTTTAAACATAAATAAGCTTTTTCTCCATCTCTTGCTTTTTTTACCATTGCATTTAAAAGTGCTAGTTTGTAACGTTCTATTGCATCTTTATTCGATATAACATCAGGGTAGTTTTGATCCTTATACTGCGCACAAATTTGTTCTTTAATCCATAATATTTGTTTTGGCAAGATTGATGAAAACGCTTTTCCTAATGCTGCATAACCACAATGCGAACACACAATACATTCATAAAGGATTGGGTTTACAATATCATACTGTGGTTTAAGATCTGTATCCACTGTCATTAATCTGTTTCTCCCCGAACGTATAGCCTTACTTGTAAACACCTTATCACACACAGGACAAATATATGTTTTATCATAGAGTATACTTTCCAAAGAAACAACTGCTAGCTTACTAGATCCTTCTGTTGTTTTCTCTTTTTCTTCACTCGCAAAGATCTCTACTTTATCTAGATTGTTAAACCCCAGTGATTTCAACTCTTCAAAAATATCTGCCATAGATCTACCTCTTTTAAGTTATCAGAATACTTTAATAATGTTTTATTACTATTTTAACATTTATAGATAAGCTCTTCAAGTTTATCTATTACTTTTTAAAAATACCAAAAGGTTTACCAAGTGGTAAAAATTCTCTTCCAAAATGTCTGTTTAAAACATTTGCCCCTGCTCCATAAAAAGATACAAGTGCAATTAAAAATTCACTCCACCCAGCTAAGAGATGTGTAAATTCAGGAGCGATACCAAAGGTGGTGAGTGTAAGTCCAATAAATAAAAAGTCAATTAATGTGAAAATGATAAATAATACTTTATTTGTTTCCATTGAACCAATTGTCATAAAGGCTGTAAAAATCAAGTATCCTATAAATGCAAAACCTAACTGTTTTACATCAGCAGATGCTTGTAATTTCTCACCAAATACACCATTTTGGATAAACCATGTCATCGCTACACCAAACCAAAAAAATGCATAACCACCAAATGCAGTTGCACCAAATACATTATTTTTCTTAGCATCTATAATACATGCTATAAGCTGCAAAAAGCCTCCTAAAAAGATAGCCCAAGGCAAAATAAGAGATACCCCTTCTGTCCATCCTAACTTTTGTGATGAAGCTACTAGTGTTACCATTGCAAGCCCAAGCAGTCCTAATGCTGACGGGTCTGCTATTGTTACTGTTACATTTGTATTCTTTGTGTTTTCCACTTAATTTCCTCCTATGTTAATTTCTAGTTATGATTAAAATACATCAACTTCTCAATACTACAATAAGTCTATAGGTAATGTAAATATAAATTTCTTGGAAAAGGTATTTTTTTTTCTATTCTCCTAATACTATCAGAGCACTGTAAAATATCCCCTTCATCTCGTCAGATGAAAGGGATATCATTTTTTCGTATTCGTCGCAAGTTGAATCCGTTTTTACAATCTAGTTTATAAACTTATATAATTATTAAACAGTAAGTCTTTTGTAAGAATCATATCTATCATTTGCATTTTTTTCTGCCAATGCAAACATTTCTTCTGCTTGTTCTGGGAATTGTTTAGCAAGTGTTGAGTATCTTACTTGGGCCATGATAAAATCTTGGAAGCTTCCTGTTGGCTCTTTTGAGTCTAATACAAATGGATTCTTTCCTTCTTCTTTTAAAGCAGGATTGAATCTATATAAATGCCAATATCCAGCTTTAATAGCTTGTTCTTCATTAGCAACACTACGTCCCATACCTTCTTTTAGACCATGACTGATACATGGTGCATATGCAATGATGATAGATGGTCCCTGGTGTGCTTCTGCTTCAAGTATAGCTTTGATCAGTTGATTTTTGTCTGCTCCAAGAGCAACTTGTGCAACGTATACATTACCATATGACATCATCATCATACCAAGATCTTTTTTACGTGATTTTTTACCTGAAGATGCGAATTTAGCAATGGCTGCTGCTGGTGTTGCTTTAGAAGCTTGCCCACCTGTATTAGAGTAAATTTCTGTATCAAATACAAGTACATTTACATCTTCTCCTGATGCAAGTACATGGTCAAGTCCACCATAACCGATATCATATGACCAACCATCTCCACCAAGCATCCATACAGATCTTTTAGCAAGATAATCTTTTCTATCTTCAATTTCTTTGAGTAATGCTTTTGCAGTACTATCGTTGATAGTATTACTTTCAAGAATATCAAGGATTTTTTGAGAAGCAGCTTTTGAAGCTTCCCCAAGATTCATTGTTTCAATCCATTTGGCAAATGCATCTTTAACTTCTGAGTCAATATCCAAAGCCGTAAGTTGTTCCATTACCTCTTTGATTTTTCTTCTCATATGTTCTACTGCTAATTGCATACCAAATCCATATTCAGCATTATCTTCAAATAAAGAGTTTGCCCATGATGGTCCTTGTCCTTTACAGTTAACTGTGTATGGTGTTGATGGCGCTGAACCGCCCCAGATTGAAGAACAACCTGTTGCATTAGCGATCATCATACGATCTCCAAATAATTGTGTCACAAGTTTGATATACGCTGTTTCACCGCAACCTGCACAAGCTCCTGAGAACTCGATAAGTGGTTGTTTGAATTGGCTACCTTTAACTGTTGTAGCTGCTACTGCATCTTCTTTAGGTGCAACTTTTGAAATCGCATATTCCCAGTTTGGAACTTCTTTTTCTGTTTGCGTATCAAGTGGTTTCATAATAAGTGCTTTTTGTTTAGCTGGACAGATATCTGCACAGTTTCCACAGCCTGTACAATCCATTGGTGCTATTTGAATCTTGTATGCTAAGCCTTCTAAGCCTTTACCAACAGCCTTTTTAGTTACAAAGCCTTCTGGTGCATTTTTAACTTCTTCTTCATTTAACAAGAATGGTCTAATCGTTGCATGTGGGCATACATAAGAACATTGATTACATTGAATACAGTTTTCTGGTATCCATTCTGGCACATTAATAGCAATACCACGTTTTTCATAAGCGGCTGTACCACATGGGAATGTACCATCTTCAAAATCATTAAATGCACTTACTGGAAGGCTGTCTCCTTCTTGAGCATTCATTGGTCTTAAGATATTTGTGATGAACGCTGGTTCATCCACTTGACTTGCTGCAACATCTTTAGCATCTGCCCACGCTGCTGGCACAGCTATTGCTACCGCTGAATCAACCCCTTGATCAATTGCTGCATAGTTCATGTTAACAATCTTTTCACCTTTTTTACCGTATGCTTTAACAACAGCTTGTTTAAGGTATGTGATTGCTTCTTCTTGAGGAATAATGTTAGCAAGTTTAAAGAATGCAGCTTGCATAACCATATTGATTCTATTTCCAAGACCGATTTCGCCCGCGATCTTAGTTGCATTAACTGTATAGAATTTAATATCGTTTTTAGCTATATATTGTTTCATTTGAGCTGGTAAATGTTCTTCTAACTCTGATTCATCCCAGATGCAGTTAAGTACAAATACGCCGCCCTTTTTAAGTCCTTTTATTAAATCATATTGATGTACATAAGATTGGTTATGACATGCAATATAGTCAGCCTCATCAATAAGATACGTTGAACGAATAGGTGATTTACCAAATCTTAAGTGAGAAATTGTTACCCCACCAGATTTTTTAGAGTCATATGCAAAATAAGCTTGTGCATACTTGTCTGTATGGTCTCCAATAATCTTGATAGCTTGTTTATTCGCACCAACGGTACCATCTGAACCAAGACCCCAGAACTTACATCTTACAGTTCCTTCTTGTGCAATTCTAAGTGCTCCATTTATTGGAAGAGATGTATTTGTCACGTCATCTTCAATACCTACTGTAAATTGGTCTTTTGGATTTTCACTTATAAGGTTGTCATAGACAGCTTTGATAGTTGTTGGTGTTGTATCTTTTGAACCAAGACCATAACGTCCACCAATAATCATAGGTGCATTGTCTTTGTTATAGAATACTGCACGCACATCTAAATAAAGAGGCTCGCCAACTGCACCAGGCTCTTTTGTTCTATCTAGTACACAAACTCTCTTAACTGATGCTGGCATAGCTTTTAAGAAATGCTCAATTGAGAATGGTCTATATAAATGAATTTTAACAAGACCATATTTTGCACCTTTTGCATTAAGTTCATCGATTGTTTCTTCAATAGCTTCTGTTACAGAACCCATAGCTACGATAACATGTTCAGCATCTGGCGCGCCGTAATAATTGAATAATCCATATTTTCTTCCTGTAAGTTCACTCATTTTATTAACATATTCTTCTACAATAGGAATAAGGTTAGTATAGAACTTATTTGAAGCTTCTCTTGTTTGGAAGTAAATGTCTGGATTTTGTGCTGTACCACGTGTTACTGGATGATTTGGAGATAAGGCTCTGTTTCTGAATTCTTGTATTGCCTCTTGATCTACAAGTGCTGCTAAGTCTTCATAATCAACTGCCTCAACTTTTTGTACTTCATGTGATGTTCTAAATCCATCAAAGAAGTGTACAAATGGTACTCTGCCTTTAATAGCTGCAAGGTGAGCTACTGGAGCTAAGTCCATAACTTCTTGTACAGAGCCTGTAGCAAACATCGCACATCCTGTTTGTCTTGTAGCCATAACGTCTTGGTGATCACCAAAAATATTAAGAGCTTGTGCTGCTATAGCACGTGCACTTACATGGAATACACCTGGTAATAATTCCCCAGCAACTTTGTACATGTTAGGAATCATAAGAAGTAATCCTTGTGAAGCTGTAAAAGTAGTTGTTAACGCACCTGCTTGAAGTGAGCCGTGGAATGTTCCTGCTGCTCCTGCTTCTGATTGCATCTCTACTACACTAACTGTTTGTCCAAAAATATTTTTGCGTCCTTGTGCCGCCCATTCATCAACTGCTTCTGCCATGTTTGAAGATGGTGTAATTGGGTAGATTGCTGCAACATCTGTGTAAGCATATGAAACATATGCCGCTGCAGTGTTACCATCTACTGTCATCATTTTCTTTGCCATGTTTTTTCTCTCCTTTTGTATTTTACTATAATATTTAAATATAATATTATCTACATTCTTTTAAAATTATATTAACTATATAATTATCAATAAAGATAATCATTAATATAATCTTAAATTTTATTACCAATATAATTTTACACCTAATATTGTATCCTGTAAATCCTTGTATACAATATTATAGCATAAAAATTTGT
>Ga0123336_10003962_pt1 | contig 12196 bp, 13 predicted proteins | sample SSSSmetaG_FD_96466 | JGI IMG/M metagenome (GOLD analysis project Ga0123336, IMG submission 96466) | Glacier valley bacterial and archeal communities from Borup Fiord, Nunavut, Canada, to study Microbial Dark Matter (Phase II) - ​SSSS metaG | ecosystem: Environmental > Aquatic > Freshwater > Ice... | reverse complement strand
CTTATATAATGATATGGTTCACACATATCTCTCATTACAAATGATGTATCTAATTTATTAAGCTCAGGAATTGGTTTAGTTATTATACAAAAAGTTTTATATAAACTTACTATATTTGTTTTTATATATTGAAGTGTCTCAAATCCACTTGCAAATATTAGTTTATTTGCCTTTATTTTAAACTTATTATTTGTACTACATATTACATTATCATAATTACATTTTATATTTTTCACTTCAGTATTTTCGAAAACTTTAACATTATCTAAAGTATTCAAATATTCAAATATTTCTGATGTAAATTTATATGGATCTATATCTGCTCCAGCATTTTTTGTTAATATTCCACAGTTTATATTAATAGTACCATTCTGTTCTATAAAATTAACATCAAATCCAGCTTTTTTTCTTGTTTCATATTCTTTCACCATATTACTTTTCTGCATATGTTTATTTGTAATGTACATACTATCTTTTTTTCTAAAATCTGATTTTTTTCCTAATTCCTTATCTATATTTTCAATATCAGATATTGTTTCTAAACATAACTGATAAATTCTTTTACTATTATGGCTGCCTAACGTTTTTTCTAATTTATATAAATCTATATCCACTGAATATTCTAAAATTGCAGTTGTTGCGGATGTGCTACCATAACCTATTATGTTTTTTTCTACTACAACTACATTCATACCTTCTTTTGCTAAATAATATGCCGTTAGAGCTCCCGTTATCCCACCACCTACAACTAGAACGTCACAAGATATATCCTTTGTTAAATATGGGTATGTATTCTTGATTTGACTTTTCTTTGTCCAAAAAACATTACCATTTGTAAGTTGCATATACATTCTCACCTCTCATTAAATATGTTTTCCAAAATATGAAAAATTATGCAAATATTTTTTGATAATATTTAATAATATGCTAATACTATATTCAAAAGGAAGGTGATTTTTTGATTATAGGAAGAAAAAAATTATTCGTATTATTTGCTTTTGTTTTAATGATTATACTCATATCAAATATATTTGCTATAACTGTTAAAAGTTATAAACCAAAATATGGTATTACTACAAGTACAGTTAATTTTAGATCAAGTACTACTTTAGGAACAAGCACTATAGTAAAGCAAATAGGTAAAAACGTTAATATTAAAATGGTTGGAGAAATAGATAACTTTTATGTAGTACAACTTACTTCAAATGAAATTGGATTAGTATCTAAAGACTATGTAAAAGTAGTAACAACTGTACCGAATGCAAAAGTATATCAAAGTTATACTCCATATACTGCAACTGTATTAAGTAATGGTGTAAATGTACGTAGAGGTCCATCTACTAGCTTTGCAAAAGTAACTACTTTAAGTAATGGTACATCCGTGACTGTTATTGGTAAGATAGATAATTTCTATACTATTATTTTTAGTAATAATAAAGTAGGTATGATTGAGGGTAGTTTGATAAAAAAATCTACTACCACACCTAGCACTCCAGCTCCAGTTCCAACTACACCTAGTGCTCCAGCTGCAACTTTATCTAAAGCCGATTTAGTTTTAAAATATATTAATGAAGCTAGAGCTGCAAATGGACTTATAGCACTTACAAAAGATTGGAAACTTGCTGATATAGCATTACGAAAATCTAATGAAATGGTTGAAAAAGAATATTTTCTACATACATCCCCAACTTATGGAACTCCGTTTGACATGATGAAAAATTTTGGAATAACATACAAAACTGCAGGAGAAAATATAGCAGGTAATTCAGACATGAAAAATACAGTAGATTCTTGGATGAATTCTGAAGGACATAGAAAAAATATTCTTTCAAATTCATATAACTATATTGGTATAGGTGTTACAAGTAGCCCTAAATATGGATATGTTATAGTAGCAATGTTTATAGGCAAGTAATTCTTGCCTATTTATATTTTATAAAAAAACAATACTTATATCGTATATAGATATAAATATTGTTTTTTTCTGTTTATAATAAAGTTATTTTCACATAACCATTTCCATCATTAACTCCATTTTGTGTTGTTCCACTAGTAACACCACCAATATATCCAGATCCACCACCTGCTCCACCGTTATTATTATTAGTTGCAAAACCTCCACGATAGCCGCCACCGCCACCGCCTGTATCGGTTACTACTGTTGCATCTTGACCTTTACCTAATGTTCCAACTGTTTGTGTAGCTCCTGTTCCTATTGAATATACACCAGCTATTCTTGTATCTTCACCAGATAATCCGCCGCCTGATCCACCAGAACCATCGTCTGATCCACCAATAGGTCCAGCTAAATTATCTGCTCCACCTCCACCTCCAGCTACTAATATTCTAGAAGCAAGTGAAGTAGAATCATCCCATAATCCATTTACTGTTCTTATATCCGTTCCGCCACCGCCGCCATAACCAATACAACTTCCAGTTGATCCATGTCCGCCACCATTCCAACCACCACCTGAACCAAGTGGATTTGATGAAGCAATTCCTTGACCACCTACATATATATATATTTTGACCAGCTGTTAGTGGAATATTTCCTTTCGAGTATCCACCTAATCCTTTATGAGATCCTACTAATTGATCAGAATCTCCACCACCACTAGCTCCCCAAACTTCAAGTGAATATGTACCAGCTATAGGGGCAGTAAAAGTTTGTATAGCTCCAGTATACACTAAATCTACTGTACATGATGCAATTCCAATATCAGCAACCCATTGTTTCTCATTTGAAGTTGTTCCAATATAAACTAATTTACCTGCAGCTATTCCATATTTTAGAGCATCTTCAGCAGACATACTTGTAATATGTTCTTTTACAGTACCAGTTGTAGTAGCTAATCCTCCAGCCCATGTTGTTGCATATAACGTAGTTGGATTAAAAGTAAAATCATTACCATATTTTGTAGAAATACTCATCATAAGTTCTGAATTATATGCTTCTGCATTCGATTTAAACTTTGCTTCACTTGCGCTAGTAATTGGATTATTTTTACTTAAACTTAAAACAACCGATCCTGCTAAAATCATTATAACTATTATTGTTATAATTAAAACTATTAATGATATACCTTTACTTGTTTTCATTTTAACACCCCATATTAATTTACATATTATTACATAATTATTCTATCATATTATATTTTTTTTTGCAATACTTTATTCAAATTTGTATTAATTTGTAATTAATTACATTATATGTTTTGGGTAACATTAAAGAAATCATTATATTAACTATAGTGATTTCTTATTTACTGTTCTAAATCTATAATAAAGTTATCTTTGCATAACCATTTCCATCTCTAATACCATTTTGTGTTACTGCATTAGTAAGAGTACCAATATAGCCAGAACCTCCACCGCCACCACCATTACCGTAGTTTGTTGTAAGTCCACCTCTATAACCTCCGCCACCGCCGCCAGTATCAGTTGAAGCAGTTGTATCTAAACCTTTACCTAACGTTCCAACTGTTTGTGTACCTGCAGTTGCAAGAACATATGATCCATCAGATCTTGCATTTTCACCAGATAAACCACCACCAGTTCCACCAGAGCCATCATCATATAAACCAATATTTTCAGTTGTGGAATTATCTGCTCCACCGCCACCACCTGCTACTATTATTCTAGAAGCAAGTGAAGCTGCATCATTCCATAATCCATTTGTTGTTCTTATATCTGTTCCGCCACCGCCTCCAAAACCAAAAGCTCCAGTAGTAGTACTTCCACCATGACCGCCACCATTCCAGCCGCCACCAGTTCCATTCAGACCTGATACTAATATTCCTTCTCCTCCAACATAAATATATATACTTTGACCAGCAGTTAATACAATTTCACCTTTAGAATAACCACCTAGTCCTTTATGTGAACCCTTTGCTTGATTAGTAACACCACCACCACTTGCACCCCATGTTTCAAGTGTATATGTACCTGCTGTAGGTGCTGTAAATGTTTGCATAGCTCCAGTATAATCAAATTTGTACAATACTGGTATCATTTTTGATGTAGATAACCAACCCAATTCATTTGTATTGGAACCAACATATACAAGTTTTCCTTCATCTATTCTATATTTTAAACCATCTTGAGCTGTCATACTTGGTATAAATTCTTTTACTGTATTATCAGTAACTAATGGATTTCCATCCCAAGTTGTTGCATTAAATTTAGTAGTATCAAGTGTAAAATCCAGTACATATTTTTTTGATATAGACATTGTAAGTTCTGAATTATATGCATCTATTGTCGATTTAAAAGTTGCTTCTGTTGCACTTGATATAGGATTATTTTTACTTAAACTAAGCACTACTGCGCCAGCTAAAATTATTATAACTATTATTGTTATAACTAATACTATTAATGATATACCTTTTTTATTTGTCATTTGTTATTTCCCCCTTATGAAATATATGGTAATTTTTTATAATTAATTTTTGTTATTACTTTCTATATTTAAATTTTAACACATATTATTTTTTAATTCAATATATATAACAAAAAATCCCATAATTTTAATTCAAAACAAAAAAATGTTGTTTTTATATAATGTCTAAAATTTATATATATTAAACTAATCTTAAAACTATATATTTAACTTTATTGGGCAAATTCATTGAAGCTAAATTTAAATTAGCAACATTTTTTATAATTTTGTATTCTCCATTCGTTTTATTAACTACTAAAAAACAAGTTTTATCTTTTATCCAATCATCTTGATATTTTCCATTTTCATTTACCCACTTATTATCTTTAGAATTTGTAAATGGTCTTACATCATACTTTATAATACATACAATTTCAGTTTTATCTAATTTTTCTTTTTTCACTTCTATCTTGTTTATTGTATATTCAGATAATCTTTCCACTTCCGATTTATTAAAATCTTTGTATAGTGATAAATATTTATCAAATACATCCCTACATATTTGCTCTGATATCAATATTTTTGGACCTTCATATATTTTTTTCTCTGAATCAATTGAATATTCCTTTTCTTTTTTTTCTATAATTGAAGAATATATTGTAGCAGATATAATAATAAGAAAAATTGATACCGTTATTATTATTTTATTTTTTTCATTCATAATCTCTCCTTATCTTTTGTCAAATAAAAACAATATTTATTATCATATATATGACAATAAATACTGTTTTACTATATTTTTTTATATATTTATTTATTACTTGCTTGCTTCCATAATTTGCGGTGCAATTTGTTTTTTTCTAGATACAACACCTGGTAAAAAAGCTCTATTGTTTTGTAGTTTAACACTAAATGCTTTTTCTACAACATCAATTCTACTACCTAAAGCTATAATTTCTGAATTACAATTTATAATATCTGTTACAGAAACTAATATAGCATCTAAGTTTTTTAATAGAATTATTTTTTTCATTGATTCTTCTATTTCAATTTGTCTATCTAATACATTGTTTAAATCGATTGCATTTATTTGAGAAATTTCAAATTTTAATCCGGTTACAATCAAATTCTTTAGAATCCATTTGTATAAGTTCATCGGATATAACTTCACTTAAATCTGCTCCAGCTTTTAATAAATCTAATCCATAAGTATCTACATCAATATGCAACTTCGCAGCTAATTCATTAGCTACTTTTATATCTACTTTCGTAGTTGTTGGTGATTTAAATAGTAATGTATCTGATATTATTGCGCTCAAAAGTAATACATTTACTTCATCATTATCTAGACCATCAACTTCTTTTAATAATCCATATAATATAGTACAAGTACTTCCAAGTGGTTTTGAAATATATTCTAATGGCTCAGTTGTTTTAAAATTATCTATTTTATGATGATCTACAACCATTTTTATTTTAGCATTTTCTATATTTCCAATACTTTGAGAAAACTCATTATGATCTACTAAAGCAACATTTTCTCCATCTTCCAATTTTGAAAGTAATGTTAGTTTTAATTTTAAATTAAATTTGTTAAATACAAATTTAGCCTCTTTATTAAATTCTCCTAAAACTACCATTTCACAATTAGCTCCATCTCTTATTTCTAATAAATGTGCTAAACCAACTGTAGCGGCTACTGAATCTAAATCTGGATTCTTATGTCCAAATACTTTTAAATTTCCCATTAATTGTTTCTCCCCTTTATTATTATTTTTTAGCTTCTAATATTTTAAGTAATAGTTCGTTAACTGTTGTAGGATTAGCCTTACCCTTAGATGCCTTCATTATTTGACCAACTAAAAATCCAATTGCTTTATCTTTTCCAGCTATATAATCTGAAACAGATTGATCATTACTATTCACAACTTCTTCAACTATTTTTAAAATAGCTGATTCATCTGTAAGTTGTACTAATCCTTTTTCTTCTACAATTACTTTAGCATCTTTTCCTGTTTCAAACATTTCAATAAATACTTTTTTTGCCATTGCTGATGATATAATATTTGTATCTATTAGTTTTATCAAATTTGCTAAATTTTCTTCAATTATTTTGCTTTCATTTATTTCTAAATTGAGTTCATTTAACATCTTAGAAAAATCACCCATTAACCAATTTGTAACTGATTTTGGATTATTACATAAACTTACAGTTTTATCAAAATAATTAGCTAATAGTTTAGAATTAGTTATTTGCGTAGCATCATATTCAGATAGCATATATTGCTCTACATATCTAGCACGTCTAACATTTGGCATTTCAGGTAAATTATTTTTTATACTATTTACATATTCATCTGATAGCACTATTGGAGCTAAATCTGGTTCTTCAAAATATCTGTAATCATGTGCATCTTCTTTAGTTCTCATTGCATAACCGATACCTAGATTATCATCAAATCTTCTTGTTTCTTGATATATTATTCCACCATTTTCTAGTTCTTCAATTTGTCTTCTTATTTCAAATTCTATTGATTTTTGTATTGCTTTAAAAGAGTTTAAGTTTTTTGTTTCAGTTCTTGTTCCGAAATTAGGTGCTCCCCATTTTCTAACAGATAAATTAACGTCACATCTTAGTGAACCTTCTTGCATTTTACAATCACAAACTTCTAAATACTCAAGTACACCTTTTAATGTTTGCATATATTCAATAACTTCTGCTGCATTTCTCATATCTGGTTCTGATACTATTTCAATCAGTGGTACTGCACATCGATTCATATCAACTAATGTTGATCCTGTAAATTCATCATGTATTAACTTTCCAGCATCTTCTTCAATGTGTATTCTAGTTATTCCTATTGTTTTTTTAGCTCCATTTACAAATATATCAACATGTCCACCTATACAAAGTGGCAAATCAAATTGAGATGTTTGATATGCTTTTGGTAAATCAGGATAGAAATAATTTTTTCTATCTTGTTTAGAAAATTTTGCTATACTGCAATCAGTAGCAAGTCCAGCTTTAACCGCATATTCAACTACTTTTTCGTTAAGAACAGGAAGAACACCTGGCATACCAGTACATATTGGACAACAATGTGTATTAGGATCAGCTCCATATTCAGTACTACAATTACAATATATTTTTGTTTTAGTAGAAAGTTCTGCATGCGCTTCTATTCCTATTACTACTTCATATTCTTTAATTTTATCTTCCATATGTGCCTCCTATATATTTGGTTTCATTTTATGAAACTCTGTATTTTGTTCATAAGTATATGCAAGTTGTAATAATTTTTTCTCTTCAAATGCTGAAGATATAAATTGTAATCCAATAGGCATATTACTACTATCAAAACCACAAGGTATTGATATTCCAGGAAGACCTGCTATATTTACTGGTACAGTATATATATCTTCTAAATACATTTCTAGTGGATTTGAAGTTTTTGAACCAAATTTAAATGCTGTGTTAGGAGCAGTTGGAAGTGCTATAACATCACAACTGTCAAATACTCTTTTAAAATCATTTATTATTAATGTTCTAACTTTTTGTGCTTTCTTATAATATGCATCATAATATCCACTGCTTAAAACATAAGTACCTAACATTATTCTTCTTTTTACTTCGTCTCCAAAACCTTCTGTTCTAGATTTTTTATATATGTCTAATAAATTTTCAAATTTATCTGTTCTGTAACCATATTTTATTCCGTCATATCTACCTAAGTTAGAAGATGCTTCAGCAGTTGCTATTATATAATAAGTAGCAAGTGAATATTTTATATAATCTAATTTAATATCTATAACTTTTGCTCCAAGCTCAGTTAATTCATCTATAGCAATATCAAAAGATTTTTTAACATCAGGATTTAAACCTTCACTTAAAAACTCTCTAGGTATTCCAATAGTCATATTTTTAGCATCATTTATTAAATATTTTGTATAATCTATTTTCTCTAAATTAACACTTGTTGTATCTTTATCATCATGTCCTACTATAGCATTTAGCATAATAGCCATATCTGTAACATCTTTTGTAAATGGTCCTATTTGATCTAAAGAAGATGCAAATGCAACTAATCCAAATCTTGAAACTAGTCCATATGTAGGTTTTAAGCCAACTGTACTACAATATGAAGCAGGTTGTCTTATACTACCACCAGTATCACTACCTAAAGCAGCAAACGCCATATCACAAGATACTGCCGCGCTACTACCACCACTAGATCCACCAGGTACTTTAGTTATATCCCATGGATTAACAGTTTTCTTAAAATATGAATTTTCAGTAGATGATCCCATTGCAAATTCATCCATATTAGTCTTACCAAGTATTATTGCGCCGGCTGACTCTAATCTTTCTATAACAGTTGCATCATATGGTGATACAAAATTTTCTAGCATTTTAGATCCACATGTAGTTTTAACATCTTTCATACACATGTTGTCTTTTATAGCTATTGGTACTCCACCTAAAAATCCTATATCTAATCCATCATTTATTTTTTTTTGTAATTTATCCGCAGTTATATATGCATATTCCTTAGTTAAATTTATGTATGCATTAACATTACTTTCTAAACTATCTATTCTAGAATATACGCTATCTAGAACTTCTCTGATAGTTACTTCTTTTAATTTTATTTTTTTTGCTATCTCATGAATAGTTAAACTATATAATTCCATATTATTCTACCACCTTTGGCAAACTAATGCATCCTGACTCTTTTGTAGGAGCATTTTCTAATATTTTTTCTCTACTAAATGAAGGTTTCACTTCATCTTTTCTAAATACATTTACACTTTCTAATATATGTGCTGTAGGTTTTACATCATCAGTATTTAATTTGCTAATTTCATTTGCCATATCTACTATATTCGATAAAGTTTCAGCATATTTATCTAATTCACTATCTGATACGATAATTCTTGATAAATTAGCTATATGTTTTATTTCTTCTCTTGATATACTCATACGTGTACCCTCCTAAATTAATAAGTATTATTATATATCAAAAGTGGTAAAAAATCAATAATTACGACAAAAAAAAACCAATATTGGATAAATTACACAAAATGAACTGTATAAAAAAATTATACAGTTCATTATATATATAAATATTGATAAAAGGGTTGCATTATATTTTAACCTATCTTGAAGGTCTCTTTTTTTACTAATCCTGTTGTGTTTATATAATAGTTGTGTTCTTCTATTATTTGTTCTACTTTAACAGAAATATCAAATATCTCATAGCAATTTATAATATATCCATTAAATTCATTTAAATCTAAATATTTATTTACTTTGTTAATAAATGACTCCTTACCGTTTACTACAAAAACAAAAGTTTCTTTTTCATAATCATTAACTATTCCTTCATTTAACCACTCAGTAAAAAACGAGTGATCTTGCATTTTTTTATAAAATTTTGAAATTATATTTTTTAACTTTTTCTTTTCACTTTTTTCGTTAATATATACCACCTTTACATTACTTAATTCATTTGAAATAAAGTTGTTAGCTATTATACACGAATGTGTATAATTTACAGTAAAACAACATAATTTAATTTTATTCATCTTTAGTACCATCCCCTTATGCATTAATTTTAGCACACCCAAAATTATAAGTCAACGAAATATTTTACCTATTTTTATACAATTTTGACTAAAAAAAGAGTATTATACATTGAATTAAAATATGACACTAACATACGATTTTTTACTATATTATTCGCTATTTTATTTTGTTTATTATTTCTAAAATATCCCATACTATATTCAGGGGGATTTAAAATGAAAGAGAAATTAATAAGTATAAATATTCCATTAATAGTATGTATTTTTTCTGTAATATTACTTTCGCTATATACTTCAATTGGTTTATATAATAAAAACAAAACAATCAACAATTCATTCAGATTACATGTTGTATCCAATAGTAATAATATAGAGGACCAAATTATTAAATTAAAAATAGTAAACAAAGTAGAAAACTATCTTAATACTCTGTTAAATAAAGAAAACATTACAAAACAAGAAGTTTATACTACAATTTATAAAAATATGGATGAAATATTATTGATATCAAACAATGAATTAAAACAAAATAATATGGATTATATATCTACAGCAAAACTTGGTAAGATAAATTATGAAGAAAAAGAAAATATATATACTACAATGGATAATGGATCTTATGATAGTGTACAAATACTTTTAGGTAAAGCTGAAGGAAAAAATTATTGGAATCTCATATTTCCGAGTAAAGAAAATATAAAAAAACTAGAAGGATTAGAAAATATATTACCTGGTATATCTGATATATATGAAGATGAAAATAACGAAGAAAAAAGTATAAACAAAAGCTATTCTTTTAAATTTTTAGAAGTTATTGACAATATATTTTAATAAACACTCCTTTATGTTGCATATGCAACATACTATGCTATTTAGTTATAGTATAATATTAATATAAATTGAAGGAGGAATAATTAAATGATAACATTTTATAGTAATCAAAAAATTGGAGATATTGTAGTAAAATTTCCAAATGCTGTAGATATTTTAAAAGAATATAGAATTGACTTTTGCTGTGGAGGTAATAGACAATTAATTACAGCAATTAAAGAGCAAAACCTTAATGAGGAAGAAGTATTAAATAAAATAAATAGTAGATATAATGAATTTAAAAATAAAGATAAAGATATAAATTGGCTAGATGCACCTTTAAAAGAATTAGTTGACCATATAGTAAATACGCATCATACATATCTTTATGAGAGCCTTCCAATAATAAGTGAACTCACAACTAAAATATTAAGGGTACATGGAGTAAATCATCCAGAACTTGCAAAAGTGCATAAACTATTTCATACACTTAAAATGGAATTAGATGAACATCTAATAAAAGAAGAAACAATTCAGTATCCAGCAATATATGAATATGAAAATTCTAAAACTGAAGATAATTTAATTACAGCGATAAAAGTATCTAAAGAATTAGAGGATGAGCATACTGGAGCCGGGAATGTCCTTAAAGAGCTACGAAAAATAACTAATGATTATACTGTACCAAGCGATGGATGTAATACTTATATAGCTGCCTATTCTATATTACAAGAGTTGGAGTCAGATATATTTCAACATATACACTTAGAGAACAATATACTATTTCCAAGATTAATAGCGCTTAAAAAATAATTATATATATAAAAACAAGTTTTGATTTTCAAGACTTGTTTTTTATATATAATTTTTGTTAAAAAAAGATGATGGTTGATACCATCATCTTTTTTTAACAAAAATTAGTCTTCATCTATTTTTTTGAAGAAACTAAAAGCCCATAATCCAGAAATACCAACTAGTGTGTAAATAATTTTGCTTAACATTGACTCTGCGCCGCCAAATATAGTTGCTACTAAATCAACATTAAATAACCCTATACTTCCCCAGTTAATAGCTCCGATAATTAAAATGGCTAAAACAATACTATTTAAAGTTTTCATAAAAACCTCCTATTAAAAATATAATTTCCTACTAATATCATATGTATTAAAACATTAATTATACTTTAAATTTTAAATTTTTATCTAAAATGTCATAAAAATCTCCTATTAAAAATATAATTTTCTACTTATATCATATGTATTTTAACATTTATTATACTCATAATTTTAAATTTTAATTTTAAATGGCTTTTAATTGTTTTTTCACTTTAATTTATTTTTTTATTTTAAATTGTTCATATAATAATATACTTGTAGCACATGCTACATTTAATGATTCTGCACTATTACTCATAGGTATTTT
>Ga0123336_10003961_pt1 | contig 12198 bp, 12 predicted proteins | sample SSSSmetaG_FD_96466 | JGI IMG/M metagenome (GOLD analysis project Ga0123336, IMG submission 96466) | Glacier valley bacterial and archeal communities from Borup Fiord, Nunavut, Canada, to study Microbial Dark Matter (Phase II) - ​SSSS metaG | ecosystem: Environmental > Aquatic > Freshwater > Ice... | reverse complement strand
TCTTGTTTCTTGTTTCTTGTTTCTTGTTTCTTGTTTCTTGTTTCTTGTTTCTTGTTTCTTGTTTCTTGTTTCTTGTTTCTTGTTTCTTGTTTCTTGTTTCTTGTTTCTTGTTTCTTGTTAATCAAATTTGGGTAAATTGTTTTTAATTAAACCAGTATTTCAGGAACTACTTTAGGCTCTGTGACTTGGCAACGCCTCAAACAAGAAACAAGAAACAAGAAACAAGAAACAAGAAACAAGAAACAAGAAACAAGAAACAAGAAACAAGAAACAAGAAACAAGAAACAAGAAACCGATGCCTAGCATCAACTCATAACTCTTAATCCAAATCCATGTCCCGCGTCCGCACCCTCGAAGACTACCACGCTGATTACCGCCACTCGGTGGAAGACCCCGATGCGTTTTGGGCGGCTTGCGCCGAAGAATTCACCTGGCATAAAAAATGGGATTCCGTGCGCGGGGGCGAGTTTTCGCCGGCCGGCGCGAGCACCTGGTTTGCCGGCGCGCAGCTCAACCTGACCGAGAATTGCCTCGACCGCCACCTGGCCCAGCGCGGCAACAAGCTCGCCATCATCTTCGAGCCCAACGACCCGCGCACCCGCCACCTGCGCCTGACCTACCGCGAGCTGCACACCCAGGTGTGCCAGATGGCCAACGTGCTCAAAAAGAACGGCGTACGCAAGGGCGACCGCGTGGTGCTCTACCTGCCCATGATTCCGCAGCTCGCCATCGCGGTGCTGGCCTGCGCCCGCGTGGGGGCCGTGCACGGGGTGATTTTCGCTGGCTTTTCGGCCACCGCCATCGCCGACCGGGTGAACGATGCCCAGGCCTAGTTTATCATCACGGCCGACGCGCTGGAGCGCGGCGCCAAGCAAATCCCGGTCAAGAGCGTCGTGGACGAGGCCCTGGCGCTGTGCCCCAGCGTGCGGCGGGTGCTCGTGGTGGAGCACACCGGCTGGCCGGTGGACATGCGCGAAGGCCGCGACGCGTGGCTGCACGACGAGCTGGTGGGCGTCGAAAAAATCTGCCCCGCCGAGCCGATGGCCGCCGAAGACCCGCTTTTCATCCTCTACACCAGCGGCAGCACGGGCAAGCCCAAGGGCGTAGTGCATTCGCAGGCCGGCTACATGGTGTGGGCCGACTACACGTTTCGCAACGTGTTTCAGGTCGAGGAAAACGACGTGTACTGGTGCACGGCCGATATCGGTTGGGTGACGGGCCACACCTACGGGCTGTACGGGCCGCTGCTGGCGGGCGGCACCACGCTCTTGTTTGAGGGCGTGCCGACTTTCCCCAGCGCGGGCCGCTTTTGGGAAGTCATCGACAAGCACCACGTCACGATTTTCTACACCGCGCCGACGGCCATCCGCTCGCTCATGGCCACGCCCATCGACAACGTGCTGAGCTATTCGCTGAGCAGCCTGCGCGTGTTAGGTTCCGTGGGCGAGCCGATAAACGAGGAAGCCTGGCACTGGTACCACCAGCACGTAGGCAAGGGCCGCTGCCCCATCGTGGACACGTGGTGGCAGACCGAAACCGGCGGCATCATGATTTCGGCCCTGGCCGGCATCACGCCCTCGGTGCCGGCCCGCGCCGGCCTGCCGCTGCCCGGCGTGCAACCCGTGCTGCTGGCCCAGGACGGCTCCGAAATCGAGGGTAACGACCAGGAAGGCTATCTGGCCATCAAGGGCAGCTGGCCGGGGGTCATTCGCACCACCTGGGGCGACCACGAGCGCTGCCAGCAGACGTATTTCACGCCCTATCCCGGCTACTACTTCACCGGCGACGGCGCGCGGCGCGACGAAAACGGTCTCTACCGCATCATCGGCCGGGTCGATGACGTGATAAACGTGAGCGGCCACCGCTTCGGCACGGCCGAAATCGAGAACGCCATCAACCAGAGCGAGTACGTGATTGAGAGCGCCGTCGTCGGCTACCCGCACGACGTGAAAGGCCAGGGCATCTACGCCTACGTCATCTGCGCGGGCGGCGTGCCCACGACCGATATCGACGTGCAGCGCGCCGAGGCCAGCATCATCGAAGCCGTAGTGGCTGAAATCGGCCGCAGCGCTAAGCCCGATAAGATTCAGCTCGTGAGTGGCCTGCCCAAGACGCGGAGCGGGAAAATCATGCGCCGGATTCTGCGGAAAGTCGCCGAGGGCGAAACCCAGGCGCTGGGCGACACGACGACCTTATTGGACCCGTTGGTGGTGGACGAGATTGTGGCGGGCAGGAAGTAAATTCGAGCCATGCAACGCACCGTGAAAGAAATCCAAGCGGCTATCCGCCAATTCTCCCCGCGAGAATTGGCGGATTTTCGCGCCTGGTTTGTGCATTTCGACGCGCAAGCCTGGGACCGGCAAATTGAAGCCAATGTGGCGGCTGGCCGGCCGGAGGCGTTGGGGGAGGAGGCGTTGCGGGAGTATCGGGCGGGGCGCACCACTCCGCTTTGAGGTGGTTATTTTATTTTTTGAAGTGCGTAAAAGCGTCTATTTATCACCTGGAAATCAGTAACGTTTACTGTCATGCAAATTCTGTCGCTGAGTGCCCATTTCGACGGGCAGCAAATTCTGTTGGATGAGCCGTATCAGTTGCCACCGGATGCGAAATTGCTGGTTACCGTGTTGCCCTCGCCCGAAGTGGACGAGCGGGGCGACTGGTTTGCGTTTGCCGCTCAGTCGTTCAATGCAGCCTACGGCGATGACGAGCCGGAATACACGACGGCCGATTTAAAAGAACTTAACCCGGATTATCGTGGAGGGTAAGCTCGTGTTGGCCCGGCTGCCTCAGGCGGATGGTAAACCCAAAGTTCGGCCGGCGCTGGTGTTGCGCCAGGTGCCGCCATACGGCGATTTATTGGTTTTTGGGGTCAGCAGTCAGCTTCACCAAGCTGTCGCTGGCTTCGATGAGTTGATGCAGCCGGAGGACGAGGATTTTGCCACGAGCGGCTTGCGCGTTACTTCCGTGTTGCGCCTGGCCTACCTGCTCACCTTGCCACGCCACCAAGTGGAGGGCACGCTGGGTTCGGTGGCTGCCGAGCGGCACCGTCGCATCCTGCAACGACTGAGCGCGTTTTTAGCGCCGCGTTGAAAATTTCTCCCAGGTATTTCAGGTGGCTAGTTATTCCGCCGCCCGCACCATCCCGCGCACCTCGCCCAACCCCAACCGTATGCCGTCCGGCGTAAGCGCGTAGCCGCGCATCATCACCGTGTCGCCGTCGAGCAAATACGTCCGCGTCGAGCCGTCGGGCAGGGTCAGCGGCTGCTGGCCGCCGCGGGTTAGCTCCAGCAAACAGCCCATACCGGTGGCATCGGAGATGGTGCCGGAGGCGCACAAGTCGCCCACGGCCAGCGGGCAGCCGTTGCTGGTTTGGTGGGTGAGCTGCTGGGCCAGACTCCAATACAAGTGCCGCATGTTGGTCTGGCTGAGCGAAACCGGCTCCGATGCGCCGGCCGGCAGCAGCAGTACTTCCAGGTGGATGTCGAAGTGGCCCGTGCCGCCGGCCTGCAAATAGGGCAGGGGCGACGGCTCCTGCACCGGCCCGCCGACCCGGCAGGGTTCGAGCGCGTCGAGCGTCACGACCCAGGGGGAGACGCTGCTGGCAAAGCTCTTGCCCAGAAACGGCCCCAGCGGCTGATACTCCCAGCGCTGGATGTCGCGGGCGCTCCAGTCATTGAACAGCACCAGCCCGAAGACGTGCGCCTCGGCCTGGTCAATCGGCACGGTCTGGCCCAGGCGCGTCCGCTGGCCGACGATAAACGCCGTTTCCAGCTCGAAATCCAACTCCTGAGTCGGCCCGAAAACCGGCGCGGCGGCCCCGGCCGGCAGAAACTGCCCGCTCGGCCGCCGGATTTTCGTGCCGCTCCCGACCACCGAATTGGCCCGGCCGTGGTAAGCGACGGGTAGGTGCCGGTAATTGGGCAGCAGCGGGTTGTCGGGCCGAAAAAGCTGCCCCACGCGGGTGGCGTGTTCCAGGCTCGAATAAAAATCGACGTAGTTGCGGGGCCGCACCGGGCGCAGCAGCCGCACGTCGCGCTGCCGCCGCAGGCACTCGCGCACGGCCGTTTCGTCGTCGCGCAGCTCGGGGTTGTCGTGGCGCAGCAAATCGCTCACCCGCTCGCGCACGGCCCGCGCCACTTCGCGCCCCAGCCGCAAAAACCCGTTCAGCGAGCGTCGCCGAAACACTTGCGGCAAGGCCGCGCCCAGCGCCGGCAGCTCCTGCCCTAGCTCATCGAAATACCCCCGCTGAGCGCAGGCGTACAAATCCAGGGCGTAGCCGCCGATGGCGACGGCCACTCGCGGCCCCCACTCGGGCGTGTCCATCACCCCAAAAGGCAGGTTTTGAATCGGAAAGTCATCGGCCGGCCGGATGTCAATCCAGGCACGCAGGGCGGGGTCGTTGGCGGGCATGGAGCAAAGTAACGCGGACTCTGTGAGTCCGCGCGTGAGACGGTCGCGCGCGCGGCCCAACAACGTCTCACGCGCGGACTCGCAGAGTCCACGCTACTTACTTCGCTTCCACCGCAATAATCTCGGGCACGGCGCGGCGCACGGTATCTTCCAAACCCGCGCGGGTCATGGGCGACATCGGGCAGGCCCCGCAGGCGCCCTCCCATTCCAGCTTGAGTACGCCCTCGGCCGTGATTTCGGCCACGCGCACGTTGCCGCCGTCCGTGGCCAGGTAGGGCCGCAGCGAGTCCAGGGCAGCTTCGACACGAATTAAAACCGAATCCATTATTTTTAATGTGCTGATGTGAAGGATGTGCTGATGTGAGGATTGTTGTAAAGGCTGCTGATGGTTCTCTAAATACAATCGGCACATTCGCACATTTCTCACATCAGCACATTAAAATCAATTCATTCTAACGACGTTCGTTTTCGGGGCCACGTTGTTGCGGATGCTTACTTGCCGGGCCAGGCTCTCGGCCAGGGCGCGGAAGGTGGCAGCTTCGGGCGAATTTACGTCTTGCAACACGGCCGGGCGGCCGGCATCGCCGGCTTCGCGCACGGCCTGCACCAGTGGCAGCTGGCCCAGCAGCGGCACCTCGTGCTTGTCGGCCAGGCGCTGTCCGCCGCCTTCGCCGAAAATGTAGTATTTGTTATCGGGCAGTTCGGCCGGCGTAAACCAGGCCATGTTTTCCACGATGCCCAGCACGGGCACGTTGATTTGCGGCTGCCGGAACATTTGCAACCCTTTCTGAGCATCCATGAGTGCCACGGGCTGGGGCGTGGTCACGATGATGGCCCCGGTGACGGGCACGGTTTGCACCAGCGTGAGGTGAATGTCGGACGTGCCTGGTGGCAAATCGAGCAGCAGGTAATCCAGCTCGCCCCAGTCCACTTCGGTGATGAACTGCTTGAGTGCCGACGAGGCCATCGGCCCGCGCCACACAATCGCGTTTTCGCCGGGAGCCAGGAAGCCGATGCTCATCAGCTTCACGCCGTACTGCACGATGGGCTGAATCTTGTTCTTGCCATCCGGCCCCTGAAATACGTGCGGCCGGGCATCTTCCACGCCGAACATGGTGGGCATACTCGGGCCGGAAATGTCGGCATCGACCAGCCCGACTTTCGCGCCCGTCGCGGCCAGGGCCACGGCCAGGTTGGCGGCCACCGTGCTTTTGCCCACGCCGCCCTTGCCCGAAGCGATGGCGATGATATTCTTCACGCCCGGCAGAATGGCGTTGCCCGTGCGCAAGCTCGTCACGCGCGAAGTCATCGTAATAACGACCTGCGCGTCGGGGTCCACCATCGTGTGCACGGCCCGCTCGCAGGCATCGTGGATGGCTTGCTTGAGCGGGCAGGCGGGCGTGGTGAGCACGACCGTAAACGAGACCCGCCGGCCCTCGATGAGGATGTCCTCCACCATGTTGAGCGTAATCAGGTCTTGCCCCAAATCGGGCTCTTCCACGAAGCTCAGGGCGTGGCGGACGGCATCTAGGGTAAGTTCGGGCATAGCAAACAGCGTACTTCGGCACCGCGACGGGCGCGGCCGCAAAGGTAACCCGGCCGGCGGGGCGGTAGTTTCTTCGACTCCCTATGCTCCCGCCGGCCCGCTAAACTTCTCCTTGCCGCGCAGCAAATCCCAGAACAGCCGGAAATCGCTTATCAGCGACAAAAATGGCCGCTGAAACGTGGCCGGGCGGTTGTGCTCGACGAAGAAATGCCCGACCCAGGCGCAAGCATACGCCGCCACCACGCCGCCTCCCAGCAGCCGCCACTGCTGAGTCAGCAGCGCCGCCGTGGCCAGGCCGATAAATAAGCTCGTGCCGATGAAGTGCAGCACCCGGGTGCCGGGCCGGCGGTGTTCCAGCAGGTAGTAGGGGTAGAACTCGGCGAAGGTGGCGGGCGGGGTGGGCATGTTTTGAGGAGATTAAGCTGTTTGGGAAGTTCACGCAGAGGACGCAGAGTTTAGCCGCAGAGCCGAATGTTCACGTCCTAGCGTTATTCGGCTCTGCGATACTCTGCGGCTAAACTCTGCGTCCTCTGCGTGAACTTTGGTAAACAGCCTACATCAAATCGCGCGAAGCTAACAGCCCCGCCGGCACCTCCAGCCGCCCGGTATGAAAGTCAATAATGCCGTTGCGCTCGTCCTCGATGTTAGTGGCCTGAGTATAGACATCGCCCGCGATGGGGCGCTTGCGTAGTTCCTCTTTGAAAGCCCGGATGTCGTTGGTGCGGTTCTCCGAATCGGCCGGGCCGCCGTAATTCTCGAAGCCGAAGCCGCCCCACTCGCTCACCAGCAGCGGGGCTTGGCCCCGGTAGAAAAACGGGTCGCCGATGACGAGCGGGAAAGCGGCCGTATTGTTCAACTCGCCGGCCACGAGGCGGTCGAGCAGCTCGCGCCAGCCCACGATGTCGGGCGTGTAGAGGTGGGCCGTGAGCAGGTCCGACTTAAGGCGGCCGGTGAAGGAAATGTGTTGCCAGCCGTCGTTATCGACCACCAGAAATTGCGGGTGCGCAATCTGCATGTAGTGATAGGCGTAGATGATGTACTCGCGGGTGGCCGGGTTGGTGGCGATGTCCTGGCAGCCCCAGTCCTCGTTGTAGAGGCTCCAGATGACGATGCTGGGGTGGGTCTCGATGAGCGAGAGCATCCGCAGCAGCTCGGCGTGGTGGTTGAGGCGGCTCTGCTCGGTGCTGGCGTGGGGGCTGGGCACTTCCACCCACAGGAGCAAACCCAGCTCGTCGGCCAGGTTATAGAGGCGCGGGTCGATGCCGGCGATGTGCACCCGCACCAGGTTGCAGCCCAGCTCCTTCATGGCCTGAAAATGCCGCCGGATTTCGGAATACGTCGCCGTGCCCGGCTGGTAGAGAATGCCGTCGAGGTAAATCGGCTCGTTATTCAGATAAATCCGCCGGCCACGCGCCTCGATTTTACGCAGCCCGAAGTGGGCCTCAATCTGGGCCGCGTAGTCGTTTGGGTCGATGAGCTGGGCCACGAGACGGTAGCGGTGCGGATTGGCCGGGCACCACAGCTCGGCCCCCGGCACTTCGAGCACCAGCCGCTGCTCGTGCTGCCCGGCGGCGAGGCTCATCGGAAAATCGGACGTGGCCAGTGGCATTTCATCGGCCGGCGCGTTCAGCTCGCTCACGCTCAGGCGCACCACGTAGTCGCCCGCGTCGTGGATGCGCAGGCTCAGGTTGAAGCGCACCAGCCGGTCCTCGACCACCGAATGCACGCCCACCCGCGAGCGCAGGCGGTTGCGCTCCACGGGTTCGAGCCACACCGAGCGCACGGCCCCGGACTGGGTCTGGTACCAGATGCCGCCGCGCTTATACACGTGCGACTCCTGCTTGCCGCGGGTCCGGTCGGCATCCATCGTGTCGGCGATGCGCACCGTGAGACGGTTGTTGCCTTCCAGCAACTCGTCGGGCAGCTCGTAGGTGAACGACGTGTACTCGCCGTAATGCACGTCTTCGCCCTCAATCGTGCTCAGCAGCACCCCGTTGAGCCACACCCGTGTCTCGTAGCCACAGGCCCCGAAAGTGAGCTGAATGAGCGAGCTGACCTTGCGCGAGAGCGCGGGCCGCACGAACTCGCGCTCGTACCAGGCCACGACTTGGTCTTGCCAGCCGGCCGGGCTGCTGTCGGCGGCGGCCAGGTGGGCCTGGGCCAGGTGGTCCTCGATGGAGCCGGGCCACTGGGCCGTGCGCCCGTAGTCGTGGCCGGCGGCCCAGTGCTCGCTCAGGCCGACATCCTGCAAGTCGAGGGCGAAGCGCCAGGTGCCGTCGAGCAAAATGTGGGAGCCGGGCCGCAGCACGGCTCGCGGCAGCGAGTCGTCGAGCAGGGCGGGCGTGATGATTTCCGGCGAGGTGGACAGGCCGTAGTTGGTGGGCGTTTCTTCCATACAGAAAAAGGGGTGGGACAGAGCGGCCCGACAAATAACGCACCAACCGCCGAGCTGAACGGGTAGCGGGGAGGCTCTGGGAGGTGAGACTACGAGACGTGAGACTGTGAGACGTGAGACTTTGAGATGTGAGGCAAGAGCCCCCGCCTGCTATGCCTCACAGTCTCATGTCTCGCGTCACTTGCCGCTACTTTTGCGCCATGCCCACCGAAGCCGCCGTTGCCCCTACTGCCTACGACGTGCTGCTCGTCGGGGCTGGGCCGGCGGGGGCAGCGTGCGCGCTGGCCTTGCGCGGCAGCGGCTTGCGGGTGGCCTTGCTGGATAAAGCCACGTTCCCACGGGATAAGATTTGCGGCGATGCCGTGCCGGGCGCGGCCCTTAAAGCTTTGGCCCGCCTCGACTCCGCTTACCGTGTGGCCCTGAGTGACTTGCGTCCCCAGAGTTCCGCCCGCCACAGTCGCCTGGTGGCCCCCGGCGGCCGTAGCCTGGAGCTGCACTGGCAGCTGCCGGCCTTCAATTCGCCCCGGCTCGATTTTGATGCCGCGTTGCTAAAGCTCGTGCGGGAGCACACCGACACCGTTATCTTGGAAAACACCGCTTTGCGCGCCGTAGCCGAAATCGGCGCGGCCGGCGCGCGGCTAAGCACGAGTCGGGGTGAGTTGCGCGGGCGCGTGGTGGTAGGGTGCGACGGGGCCAACTCGCTCGTACGCCGCCACGTGCTGCCCGGCCCTGCCCGGCCCCAGCCGTGCGTCGGGGTGCGGGCGTACTTCGAGAACGTGGCTGAACTGCCCGCCGACACGACCGAGTTTTATTTCAGCCGCGACCAGTTAGCCGGCTACTGCTGGGTGTTTCCGGTGGGCGAGGGCCGCTGCAACGTCGGCCTGGGTTTGCTCACCGAAGTGGTGTCGGCCCAGAAAATTGACCTGAAAAAGCTGCTCGCCGACTGGCTCGCCCGCCACCCCGCCTTGGCCGGCCGCTTCGCCCACGCGCGCCAGCTTGGCCCCACCCTGGGCTGGGGCCTGCCGCTGGGCGGCGCACCCGGCCCGGCGCAGCCGGTGGCCGGGGCCGGCTGGCTGCTGTGCGGCGATGCCGCCGCCCTCATCGACCCGCTGCAAGGCCACGGCATCGACACGGCCGTGCTCAGCGGCATCCTGGCCGCCGCCCAACTCCGCCGCTGCTTCGCGCAGCAGGATTTCAGTGCCGATTTCATGCAGCCCTACGCCGCGGAAATCAACCAGAAAATCGGCCGCAACTTGCGCCGCTCGCACCGGATTATGCGCCTGGCCAGCGCCCGCCCGTGGCTGGTCGAGGCGGCCGTGGCCGTGGCGCAAGTGCCGTGGTTGCGGCGCGGGTTGCAGCGGATTATTAGTTAAAGCGAGCCGCCAGCCAGCTTGTCTGGCCCGTCGAGTGGCTCACCCTTCGCCGCCCGCAACATCAGCCGCAGCGATACTTCCACGGCCTCGCCGATGAAGCGTAGAAACGGCTCCGGCTCGCCCGCGTCGGCCTGGGCCAGGGCCGCCAGGTAGCGGTTGCGGTCGGCGTTCTGGATAACTGTCATCGGATAGCCGTGGCGCATCAAAACAAGGTTCATGAGCAGGCGCGAGAGGCGGCCGTTGCCGTCGTCGAAGGGGTGGATGCGGACGAAGCGATAGTGAAATTCGGCGGCCAGCGCCACGGGGTGCAGCGTCGGGTGCTCGGTTTCGCGCCGATACCAGGCCAGCAGGTCGGTCATCTGGGCCGGGGTCTCTTCGGGGCTGGCGAAGTAAAACATTTCACCCGTGGCCGTCAGCACGTTGTTGGGCGCGGTTTTGTACTGGCCCGGTACGACGCGCTTGCGCGTGGGCAGCCCGTCGGGGGTTTGGGCCGGTTTGTAGTGCGGTTCGCCCAGCGTCAGTTGGTGCAACTCCCGAATGAACTGCTCGGTCAGGGGCCGCTCGTCGCGCACGACTTCTTCCAGCGCCAAAATAGCCTCGTTATGCCCCCGAATGTCAAGGTGGTCGCGCAGCGGCTTGCCGTCCGCCGTGAGGCCGTGCAGCAACAGAGAGCGGGTTTCGCCCAGCGTGAGCGAGTTGCCCTCCAGCGCGTTGGAGTTATAATTCCAGTCAAGCCGAAACCGCTGCATCACCCGCGCCTGCTGCTCCGGTGCGAGCGGGCGTAGCGCGTCCAGGTCGGCTCTGAGGCGGTCGAGGTCGGCGAAGAGGAGCATGGAGTTGAGCGAACGGGTACTATCTCTCAATCTCCGTCACTTTAGCGCCTCGACGAAAGTTGAACTCGTCTCTATGAAACCATAAGCTGAAAGTGAAAACCACCCCAGCCATTATTAACCCAGAAGTGCTTCCTGACTTCTTATCAAGTCCTAGCGTCATCATGTACGCAAACTTCGCCCAAATCAGCGAGAAGCACAAAGTAAAGACGTACATGAAAAGTCTAAAACGATAGAATAGAAAAGCAACAACTAACAAAAGCCCTATAAACAACACCACGCCCCATGCCCAGTTTAGCTTGTATGTAGAAGTTGTCAACCAGCTGATAAGAAGCGAAAACCCAAGGTGTTCCATGCCAACGAACGCGCCAGTAGTTCGGGTTACTATTATCCTGCCTGCCATAGAAACATTGAGGTTTAAAATGAGATGCACAAAACTACTTAACTCAGCTTCCCCAATATCTCCAGCGCCGCCCGCGCAATCACCGTGCCCGGCCCGTAAATGCCCGCCACGCCGGCCGCGTAGAGGCGCTCGTAGTCCTGGGGCGGAATCACGCCGCCGGCGATGACGAGCATATCCGGGCGGCCTTCGGCTTTCAGTTCCTGGATGAGCTTGGGCAGCAGCGTGTTGTGGCCGGCGGCGAGGCTGCTCACGCCCACCACGTGCACGTCGTTGTCCACGGCCTGGCGGGCGACCTCGGCGGGGGTTTGAAAGAGCGGGGCCAGGTCCACGTCGAAGCCGACATCGGCGAAGCTCGTGGCGATGATTTTCGCGCCCCGGTCGTGGCCGTCCTGGCCCATCTTCGCCACCAGCATCCGGGGGCGGCGGCCTTCGCGGGCGGCGAAATCCTGGGCCGCTTGCCGGGCGGCGGCGAAGTCGGCGTTGTCGGTCATGCCTTGCTGGTAAATGCCCTGCACGGTACGGGTCGTGGCCTGGTGGCGGCCCCAGGCGGCTTCGAGCGCGTCGGAGATTTCGCCCAGCGTGGCACGGGCGCGGGCGGCGACGATGGCCAGGGCGAGTAAGTTATCGGAGTCGCCTGTCCGGCTCACCTCACCCCCTAGCCCCCTCTCCCATGGAGAGGGGGGACTAGTTTCTAGCCCTAGTCCTAGTTCCACCTCTGCTTTAGAGTTAGAACTAGAGCTAGTTCCCCCCTCTCCACGGGAGAGGGGGGTTAGGGGGGTGAGGTGCCGTTGAGCGGCATTAGTAATAGCCCCCAACGCCGCCTGCACCGCTGCCTCATCCCGCTCCGCCCGAATCCGTTGCAGCCGCGCCACCTGGTTCTCCCGCACCGCGTCGTTGTCAATCTGCAACACCTCCAGCGGGGCATCGCCTTCCGGGGCCAGGTATTTATTCACGCCCACGATGACTTCCTGGCCGGCATCGATGCGCGACTGTTTGCGGGCGGCGGCTTCCTCAATGCGCAGCTTGGGCAGGCCCGTTTCGATGGCCGCCGCCATGCCGCCGAGGCTTTCGATTTCTTCCATCAAGGTCCAGGCTTGATTGGCGAGGTCGGCCGTGAGGCTTTCCACGTAGTACGAGCCGCCCCAGGGGTCCACGACGCGGGTGAGGTCGGTTTCGTGCTGCAAGTAGAGCTGGGTGTTGCGGGCGATGCGGGCCGAAAAATCGGTGGGCAGCGCCAGGGC
>Ga0123336_10003954_pt1 | contig 12206 bp, 25 predicted proteins | sample SSSSmetaG_FD_96466 | JGI IMG/M metagenome (GOLD analysis project Ga0123336, IMG submission 96466) | Glacier valley bacterial and archeal communities from Borup Fiord, Nunavut, Canada, to study Microbial Dark Matter (Phase II) - ​SSSS metaG | ecosystem: Environmental > Aquatic > Freshwater > Ice... | reverse complement strand
TGTTTGCACCTCCTAAAGATTAAATATATATCAACACAGCACTATAATAATGCCGCAGCCGCTTTAACGATAACGTTACAAAATATTATTATACACTATCTAGCCATGCTAATCAACATTTTGAGTTATTTTACTTATCAGCCTTGTTTTTGTTTGTGCTTTGGATTCTCACAGATAACGCAAACACGACCTTTTCTTTTTATTATTTTACACTTTTCGCATATCTTCTTTACAGATGGGCGTACTTTCATTTTCTGCTCTCCTTTCTTATAACCATTTATTTAGAGCGCCAAACAATTCGTCCTTTGCTTAAATCGTACGGCGAAAGCTCTATAGTTACTTTATCACCCGGTAATACGCGGATGAAATTCATACGTAGTTTTCCTGAGATATGTCCAAGGACAACGTGTCCTCCTTCAATCTCAACTTTAAACATAGCATTTGGTAACTTCTCAATTATTGTTCCCTCTACTTCTATTACATCATCTTTAGCCAAAGTTACAAACCTCCTTATTACACAGAAGATTGCCCAAGATACTCTTCAAGAGCTTTCCTAACATCATTGTTTGTTAGGCGATTTTCTTCTACTATTTTTTGTTTTATCCATTCAACAATGATATTAGTCTTTTGAACATGCTTTTTCTTCTTTAGTTTGGGGCAGTCAACTTTACGTAGCTTCCCATCTACTAAGTACACATATTCTTCTTCTATACTAATAACTATAAATGGTTTCCCGTGATCGCGTCCGCATTTTGAGAAAACAATCTGCCCTATCAAATACTCGCTATTCATTTTAATCACCTCATTACTTACTACTTTGTAATGTAAGTATTTCTGGAATATCATCAGTAATAACCACAGTATTTTCATAATGTGCAGATGGCATTCCATCTCTTGTTACGAACGTCCAATCATCATCTAGTGCTCTTACCTGCCAAGTTCCCATGTTAACCATAGGTTCTATAGCCAGCACCATACCTTGTTGAAGTTTTGGTCCTCTTCCAGGTGTTTTGTAGTTTGGAACTTGTGGTTCTTCGTGCAATTCTTTTCCTATCCCATGCCCTACTAAATCTCTCACTACTGAAAACCCATTTGCTTCAATGTAACTCTGTATTGCATGCGATACCTCTCCTAGATGATTGCCTGCTTTTGCATATTTTAAACCTTCAAAAAAGCTCTGTTTCGTAACTTCAATCAGTTTTAATACGTCAGGTGATACATCGCCAACCGGATAGGATCTTGCAGCATCTGAGTGGTATCCTTTGTAGTATACCCCAAGATCTACACTTACTAAGTCGCCTTGCTTTAGTTTTCTTTTTCCTGGAATACCATGCACGACTTCTTCGTTAATTGAAATACAAGCTGCTGTTGGATAACCATTGTATCCTTTAAAAGATGGCAGAGCATGTTTACTTAGAATAAACTTTTCTGCAATGGTATCTAATTCTTTAGTTGTAATACCTTCTTGTATTGACTTAGCTACTAGCTCGTGGGCTTCTATGAGTATTTGTGCAGCTTCTTTCATCAGACTTATTTCTGCATGGGATTTAATGAGAATTGACATTTTACTTCACTCCTAATGCTTTCTTTACTCTTGCACGTACTTCATCAACTGTTGCCACGCCATCAATATCTAGTACTTTACCTTGATTTTTGTAGTGGGCAATTAATGGTTCAGTCTGTGCATGATAAATCTCTAGTCGCTTTTTAACTGTTTCTTCTTTATCGTCTTCTCTTTGGACTAGATTTAAACTACATTCATTACATTGTCCTGCTATATTTTCTTTTTTATTTATCTTGTGATAAGAAGCGCCGCAGCTAGGGCAAACAGTTCTACCGGCCATACGATCAACAATCATCTCATCTGGTACTTCAACATTAATAACATAATCTATTGGTATATTTAAATCAGCTAACATCGCATCTAATTCTTCCGCTTGTGGAATGGTCCTTGGAAATCCATCGAATATCATTCCATTTTTACAGTCATCTTGTGTGATTCTACTCTTCACAAGCTCTATAACAAAAGAATCTGGTACTAAGTTACCCGCGTCTATATAAGCTTTAGCTTGTTTACCTAAGTCTGTATTTTTAGAAATATGTTCTCTAAAAATATTACCAGTGGAGATACATGGAATATCATATAATTTTACAAGCATTTCTGCCTGTGTGCCTTTTCCTGCGCCCGGTGCACCTAGTAATATGAGTCTCATTACGATAGCCCCCTATCTTTTCTATAAAAATCCTTTATAGTGTCTCATCAGCATCTGTGCCTCAATTTGTTTCAGTGTTTCTAAAGCAACACCTACAACAATAAGGATTGATGTTCCTGAAAATGCAACTTGCACATTAAATGCAGCTTGAATTGCGAGCGGTGATATAGCAAGTATAGCTAAACAAACAGCTCCAAGCAACGTAATGCGTGTTGCAACATCTGATAAATACTCTGATGTTGGTTTCCCTGGTCTAATTCCTGGTATAAAACCGCCACCTTTTTTCATGTTAGATGCAATTTCTATTGGATTAAATGCAATAGTAGAATAGAAGAATGCAAATGCAAATATAAGTACTACATAAATGACTGCTCCAACTGTCGTAGTCCATCTTAAATAATTAAGAATCGTAGCCCATATATCATTTTTTGTTCCTCCAAATAAATTTGTAATAATCTCAGGAAAGTTCATAATTGACATTGCAAAGATAATAGGTAGTACGCCAGCTAAGTTAACCTTAATTGGAATATGCTGTGATTGTCCACCGTATACTTTACGTCCTGCGGTACGTTTAGCATATTGTACTGCAATTCTTCTTTCTCCTTGTGCCATTAATACAACAAAGGCAATTATTAATACAAATAATATTAAGATAATAATTGGTATTAAGTATCCTTTTGTTTCAAATAACAAACTAAAGCTTTGTGGAAACCTTGAAACAATATTAACAAAGATAATAAGTGACATACCGTTACCTACACCCTTTTGTGTAATTTGCTCACCTATCCACATAACTAACATTGAACCAGCAACAAATGATATCACAACTACTAAAAATGTCCATATTGTATTATCAGATAATACACTTGGTTGTTGTCTACTAAGTGTAAACGTTGTAGCAGTTGCTTGAACAATCGCAAGTCCAAGTGTCACATAACGTGTTATTTTATTAATTTTCTTCCTGCCCTGTTCTCCTTCTTTTGCTAACTCTTCAAGCTTAGTAATAGCAATTTGAAGTAACTGCATAATAATACTGGCAGTAATGTATGGCCCAACACCAAAGGCGAATAACGCCATAGTCTTAAAAGCACCACCTGTTATAACATCCATTAAATTCAAAACATTACCTGCGTTTTGATTCATCATAGCTGTAATGGCTTCTGTATTGATTCCTGGCACTGTTATATGTGCACCTAATCTTATGATGAGAAACATCCAAAGTGTGAAAATTAGTTTTTTACGTAGTTCTGGCACTCTCCATGCATTTTTAAGAGTTTTGAATAAATCCACCTACATCACCTCTTCTGTTTTTCCACCCATAGCCTCAATTTTTTCTTTTGCTCCTGCACTAAATGCATTTGCTTGTACAGTTAATTTCTTTTCTATATCACCTTTCCCAAGAATTTTTACACCATCTCTTGGATTTTTGATGATACCTGCTGTTATCATATCAGCAACTGTTACTACAGCGCCATCTTCAAAGCGATTTAACAAGTCTACATTAATTCCTACTATTCTCAAACTATTGCGACATGTGAAACCACGTTTTGGAATTCTTCTGTATAATGGCATTTGACCGCCTTCAAATCCTGGTCTAACGCCACCGCCAGATCTAGAATTTTGTCCTTTATGTCCTCTTCCGGCTGTTTTTCCGTTTCCAGAACCATGTCCACGGCCTACACGGAAAGAATCTTTTTTTGAACCTTTTAATGGTTTTAATTCACTTAAATTCATGTCTTTGGCACCTCCTTTTTATCCAGTCTTTATTATTCGTTTATTTCTTCTACTTTAACTAAATGTCTAACTTGTTCTACCATACCACGGATAGCTACGTTATCTTCGTGTATATTTGAACTATTAATTTTTCTTAATCCGAGCGCTTCTACTGTTTTTTTATGTTTTGGAATTGCCCCGATTGTGGATTTTACTAATATTACTTTCATTTTAGCCACTTGAACATTCCTCCTTAGCCTAGAAGCTCTTCTACTGTTTTTCCACGAAGTTTTGCAACTTGTGCTGGTGTTTTTAATGCAGCAAGTGCTTCAATTGTTGCATGTACTACATTCTTTTTATTGTTAGAACCTAAAGATTTTGTTCTGATATTACGGATACCCGCAAGTTCAAGAACAGCACGTGCTGGACCACCTGCAATAACACCAGTACCTTCTTTAGCTGGTTTAAGAAGTAATTTAGCACTTCCAAATTCGCCCATAAATTCATGATAAATACTATCTGCATTATTTCTTTCAATATAAATTAAATTCTTTTTCGCATCTTGGATCCCTTTTTCAATAGCGTTTGGAATTTCCATAGCTTTACCGAGTCCAACACCAACATAACCATTTCCGTCTCCTACTACTACTAGAGCAGAGAAACGGAATGTACGACCACCTTTTACAACCTTTGTTACACGTTTAATAGTAACAACTTTTTCTTTAAGATCCAATGAATTTGGATCAATAGTTAACTTTTTAGTCACAGTCTGTCCCTCCTTTTCTAGAATTGTAATCCAGCCTCACGGGCTGCATCTGCTACTGCTTTTACTCTACCATGATATAAGAAACCACCACGGTCAAACACTACTTGACTGATGCCTTTTGCAAGAGCTTTTTTGGCAACTGCTTCGCCAACAGCTTTAGCTGCATCGATGTTTGATGTTGCGTCTAATACTGAAGTAATTGCTTTTTCAACAGTTGAAGCTGCAACTAATGTATTGCCTTTTGTATCATCTATAATTTGAGCATAAATGTGTTTTTCACTTCTATAAACTGAAAGTCTTGGTCTTTCAGTAGTACCTTGAAGTTTATTACGCATTCTTAAATGCTTTTTAACACGAATTTTGGTTCGTGATTCTTTGTTTATCATTCTTAGTTCACCCCTTTACTGTTATTTTTTACCTGTTTTACCTTCTTTACGTCTGATAATTTCATCAATGTACTTAATACCTTTGCCTTTATATGGCTCTGGTGGACGTTTGAATCTAATTTCAGCCGCAACTTGCCCAACTTTTTCTTTGCTAATACCTGTAACAGTGATTTTATTACCTTCAACTGTTGATGTGATGCCTTCTGGATCTTCCATTTCAACTGGGTGAGAGTATCCTAATGAAAGAACTAATTTTTTTCCTTGTTTTGCTGCTCTATATCCAACACCATTGATTTCTAATACTTTACTAAAGCCGTTTGTAACGCCTTCAGCCATATTGGAAACAAGTGTTCTTGTTAATCCATGAAGTGATTTATTTCTTTTTAAATCATTTGGTCTTGTAACTAAAACTTGATTATCTTCTAATACAATCTTCATTGCAGTATCGAATGTTCTAATCAGTGTTCCTTTTGGTCCATAACTGTTACTACATTGCCTTCTGCTATTGTAATAGTAACACCTGCTGGAACCGCTATTGGTAATTTACCAATACGTGACATGGTCGCACCTCCTTAACTTTTTATCTATATTACCAAATAAATGCCATAACTTCTCCACCAACACCTAATTTTCTAGCTTGTTTGTCAGTGATTACGCCTTGGCTTGTTGAAATAATTGCTGTTCCAAGTCCACCTAGTACTCTTGGCAAGTTCTCAATGTCTGCGTATACACGAAGACCTGGTTTAGAAATTTTCTTTAAACCTGAAATAACTTTTTCGTTTTTATCTTTTCCGTATTTTAAAGTTACACGAATAGTTGATTTAACGCCATCTTCATTTGCGATGATTTGGAAACCTTTGATATATCCCTCATTAATAAGGATTTCAGAAATTGCCTTTTTCATTTTTGATGCAGGAAACTCAACGATATCATGTTTCGCAACATTTGCATTTCTGATTCTCGTAAGCATATCTGCAATAGGATCGCTCATTGTCATTTTATTTGCCTCCTTTCCATTATTACCAGCTTGCTTTTCTAACGCCTGGGATTTGTCCTTTATATGCTAATTCTCTAAAACAAATACGGCATACACCAAACTTTTTTAGAACTGAATGTGGACGTCCACAAATACGACATCTTGTATACGCTTGTGTTGAAAATTTAGCAGGTTTTTGTTGCTTAACTTTCATTGAAGTTTTTGCCATGCTTGTTACCCTCCTTATTTTTGAAATGGCATTCCAAATTGTGTCAAGAGCTCACGTGCTTCTTCATCTGTTTGAGCTGTTGTTACAATAATGACGTCCATACCACGAACTTTATCAATTTTTTCATACTCTATTTCAGGGAAAATAAGTTGTTCTTTAACCCCTAATGCATAGTTTCCACGGCCATCAAATGAAGTAGGATTAACGCCACGGAAATCACGTACACGTGGAAGTGCTAAGTTTACTAAACGATCAAGAAACTCATACATTTTTTTACCACGAAGAGTTACTTTACATCCGATTGGCATCCCTTCACGAAGTTTAAATGCCGCTACAGATTTTTTTGCTTTTGTAATAATTGGTTTTTGTCCTGATATGATTTGCATATCACTTGTAGCAGTTTCTAATGCTTTTGCATTATCTTTCGCTTCTCCAACACCCATATTGATTACTATTTTTTCAATTTTTGGTACTTGTAATTGATTGACATAACTAAATTTTTGGGTCATGGCACTCATGATCTCATTATCATATATTTCTCTTAATCTACTCACAGCTTATTACCTCCTTTCGCCTATTAGTCAATGACAAAATGTTCTTTGTTTACTATGGCTACGCGAACTTTTTTACCATCATTTATTTGTACACCTAAACGTACTGGTTTTCCATTATGCATATACATAACATTGGAAATGTGAACAGGCGCTTCTTTTTGTATTATGCCGCCTTGACCAGCTGCATTTGGTTTTTGATGTTTCGTAATCATATTGCATCCCTCTACAACCACACGGTTTGCTTTGCGATCAATAAAATTAATATTACCTTCTTTACCTTTATCTTTTCCAGCGATAATAATAACTCTATCACCTTTTTTAAGTTTAGTTTTCACTATTCACACCTCCTTATAAGACTTCTGGGGCAAGTGATAAGATTTTTGTGTATTTCTTCTCTCTTAACTCTCTTGCGACTGGTCCAAAAATACGTGTTCCTCTTGGATTTTTATCTTCTTTTATTATTACAGCTGCATTTTCATCGAATTTGATGTATGAACCGTCAGGTCTTCTTACACCTTTTTTAGTACGAACGATAACAGCTTTAACAACGTCACCTTTTTTAACAACGCCGCCTGGTGTTGCATCTTTAACTGCAGCTACGATTATATCACCGATACCGCCATATCTTCTACTAGAACCGCCTAAAACACGGATACAAAGAATTTCTTTTGCTCCTGTATTGTCAGCAACTCTTAATCTACTTTCTTGTTGGATCATGAGAAGTGTCCTCCTTTCAAGATTACTAATACTATTTTGCTTTTTCTACAATTTCAATGAGTCTAAAATGCTTTAATTTAGATAGGGGTCTTGTTTCCATTACTTTTACTTTATCCCCAATTTGGCATTCGTTTTTGTCATCATGAGCATGTAATTTATAAGTTCTTTTTATGATTTTGCCATAAAGTGGATGTTTTACACTGTTTACAATTGCAACAGTAATAGTCTTATCCATTTTATTGCTCACTACATTACCTGTTAATACTTTACGTGAATTTCTTTCTGACACGAGCTTACCTCCTTCCTATTACACAGTCACTTTTTTTCGTGTAATAATAGTTTGAATACGTGCGATATTCTTTCTTACTTCTTTGATTCTTGCTGTATTATCTAATTGATTGGTAGCGTTTTGAAATCTTAAGTTAAAAAGCTCTTTTTTCGCATTTACCAATTCAACATTTAATTCTTCTGATGTTTTGACTACTATTTCTTCTAAGAATGCTCTACTCTTCACTACCATCACCTGCCATTTCTTGTTCAGCACGAGATACTATCTTACACTTCATAGGTAATTTGTGAACTGCAAGTCTTAATGCTTCTCTTGCTGTCTCTTCTGGTACCCCTGCTAATTCAAACATAATTCTTCCTGGTTTAACTACTGCTACCCAGTACTCTGGTGATCCTTTACCTGAACCCATGCGTGTTTCAGCTGGTTTAGAGGATACTGGTTTATCTGGGAATATTTTAATCCATACTTTACCACCACGTTTAATGTAACGTGTCATTGCAATACGGGCAGCTTCGATTTGGTTTGACTTAATCCAACAAGGCTCCATTGCAACTATACCAAAATCACCATAAGTAATTTTGTTTCCACGGGTAGCTTTACCTTTCATACGTCCACGGAATTGTTTGCGACGTTTTACTCTTTTAGGCATTAACATTAGTTAGCGCTCCCTTCCTTTTTAACTTTTTGTGGAAGTACCTCTCCTTTGTATATCCACACTTTAACACCGACTTTGCCGTAAGTTGTATTACCTTCAGCAAAACCATATTCAATATCAGCTCTTAATGTTTGTAGTGGAATAGTTCCATCTGAATAATGCTCTACACGTGCCATTTCAGCCCCGCCTAAACGACCTGAACATTGCACTTTAATGCCTTTTGATCCAGCTTTAAATGCTTTCCCCATAGCTTGTTTCATTGCACGACGGAAAGAAACACGGTTTTCTAATTGAAGAGCAATATTTTCTGCTACTAATTGTGCACAGCCTTCTGGACGTTTTACTTCAACAATGTTAATTGCAACTTTGTTATCAGTAAGTTTTTCTACTTCTTTACGAAGTCCGTCAATAGATGCCCCGCCTTTACCAATTACAATACCTGGTTTAGATGTGTGAACGTGAATTCTAATGCGTTTAGACATTCTTTCAATTTCAATTTTGTCTATGCCAGCTACATATAATTTTTTCTTAATATATTTTCTGATTGTATTATCTTCAATTAGGTTGTTAGCAAAGTCCTTTTTATCTGCATACCATCTAGCATCCCAGCCCTTGATAACGCCTACTCTTAATCCATGAGGATTGACTTTTTGACCCATAACTAACCTCCTTATCTCTCATTTAGTACCACTGTAATGTGGCTTGTTTGTTTGTCTATTCTATAAGCACGGCCTTGAGCACGTGGGCGAATTCTTTTCAGTGTTGGTCCTTTTGTAGAAAAGGCTTCATCAATAAATAATTTCGCTACGTCCATGTTATTGTTATGTTCAGCATTTGCCATCGCCGATTTTACTACTTTTTCTATAATACGTGCACCGTATCTTGGTGTGTATGCTAGAATTGCAAGTGCAACATTAACATCTTTACCTTTGATTTGGTCAAGCACGATAGTTGCTTTTGTACTTGATAAACGTATGAATGTTACTTTTGCCATTGGTCTTGGATCTTTTTGAGCATTTCTCTCTCTTTTAATCTGGCTTCTATGTCCTTTTGCCATTTTGAAAGACCTCCTTCCGTAAATAATTAATTAACGAATTTTTGATTTCTTTTCTGCATCTTTACCATGTCCACGGTAAGTTCTTGTTAATGCGAATTCACCTAATTTATGTCCTATCATATCTTCAGTTACATAGACAGGCACATGTTTTCTTCCGTCATGTACAGCTATAGTATGTCCTAGCATGCTAGGGAATATTGTCGAACGACGTGACCATGATTTAATTACTTTTTTCTCATCTGCTGCATTCATTTCATCTATTTTCTTTAATAAATGTTTATCTGCAAATGGTCCTTTTTTTATGGAACGGCCCATTAACGATGCCTCCTTTCACAACTTTACATTATTTTTTATTACGAGAACGTACAATATATTTATTAGATTGTTTGTTTTTCTTTCTCGTTTTGTATCCAAGAGCTGGTTTACCCCAAGGAGTACATGGATTTGGTCGTCCAATTGGTGATCTACCTTCACCACCACCATGAGGGTGATCGTTAGGATTCATTGCAGAACCACGAACTGTAGGGCGAATACCCATATGACGTTTACGTCCAGCTTTACCAATATTAATAAGCTCATGATCAATATTACCAACTTGACCTATTGTAGCTCTACACTCTATCGGTAAAAGTCTCATTTCTCCTGAAGGAAGTTTTACTGTAGCATATTTACCTTCTTTAGCCATGAGCTGAGCTGACATACCGGCGGCACGAACAAGTTGTCCGCCTTTACCTGGTTTCATCTCAAGATTATGAATAGTAGCACCTATTGGCATGTCTTTCATTCTCAAAGTATTACCAACGCGAACTTCTGCTGTTTCACCATTCATTAATTTATCTCCAACTTTAAGTCCATGTGGCGCTAAAATATAAGTTTTTGCCCCATCTGCATAACAAAGTAATGCAATATTTGCTGATCTGTTTGGATCGTATTCAATCCCCACAACATTTGCTACTATACCATCTTTGTTACGTTTAAAGTCGATAATTCTATATTTAATTGTTGCTCCGCCACCACGATGACGAACTGTAATTTTCCCTTGATTGTTTCTCCCTGAATGTTTCTTTAAAGTAACCATTAAAGATCTTTCAGGAGTTGTTTTTGTGATTTCTTCAAAATCAGAAGAAGTCATTTGTCTTCTTGAAGGGGTATATGGTCTATACTTTTTGATACCCATTGTACTTTCACTCCTTTCAATCGATGCATCTACACTTAGCCGTGTGTTTCATCTTTTTCTATTAAACTACATTCCTTGGAAAAAGTCAATATCTTTACTATCTGGGTTGAGTTTAACAATTGCTTTTTTGTAAGCGCTTGTTTTACCAACTGATTTACCACGACGTTTTGTTTTACCTTCGTAGTTAGCAGTGTTGACTTTTAGTACTTTCGTACCATCAAACATTTTTTCAACTGCATCTCTGATTTGTCCTTTAGTTGCAGTTTTTTGTACTAGGAATGTGTATTTTTTATCGCCCATAAAATTCATACTTTTTTCAGTAATTACTGGCTTTAAAATGACGTCATAAAACTTTAAATCTGCCATTATACGTACACCTCCTCAAGTTTGTTAAGAGCATCTTTTGTTACTACGAATGTATCGTATTTTAAGATGTCATATACATTAATGTTATTAACAGCTGATGTTCTAATACCTTGAATATTATTAGCTGATAACATTACATTTCTGCTTGTTTCACCTTCTGTAACGATGAGTGCTTTTTTTAATTTAAGTGCATCTAATACATTAACCATTGCTTTAGTTTTGATTTCAGCAAATTCTAATACATCTAACACGATAAATTTGCTCTCAAGTACTCTACTTGTTAAAACAGACTTTAATGCAAGTCTTCTTTCTTTTTTGTTAAGTCTAATTGAATAGTCACGAGGTTTTGGTGCGAATGCAACCCCGCCGCCTTTCCATTGTACTGAACGAATAGAACCTTGTCTTGCTCTACCTGTTCCTTTTTGTCTCCATGGTTTTCTACCACCACCACGTACCTCAGCACGTGTTTTAGCACTTTGTGTGCCTTGACGTTTGTTTGCAAGTTGTGCAACAACTGATGCATGAACTAAATGTTCTTTTACTTCTACTGCAAAGATGGAATCGTTTAATTCAACTTCGCCTACTTGTTGACCGTTCATATTATAAACAGCTACTTTTGCCATTATTATTCCTCCTTTCTTACCTGTCGTTAAGCTTTAACACTATCTTTCAGAGCGATGATTGTACCTTTAGGTCCTGGAACAGCACCTTTAAGTAAAATTAAGTTTTTGTCTGAATCAACTCTAGCAACTTCAAGGTTTTGTACTGTGATTTGAATACAACCCATATGTGATGGAAGGCCTTTACCTTTCATAACACGTCCTGGACTTGTTGCAGCACCCATAGAACCTGCTATTCTATGTGATTTAGAACCATGAGACATTGGCCCACGACTTTGATTGTACTTTTTGATTGCTCCTTGATATCCTTTACCTTTTGAAGTACCAGTAGCATCTACATGGTCTCCTGCAGCAAAAATATCTGCTTTAATTTCTGCTCCTACTTCATACATACTTATGTCTTCGAGACGGAATTCTTTCAAATACTTTCTTGAAGCAACTCCTGCTTTTTTGAAATGTCCAGCTGCTGGTTTGATCATGCGTCTTTC
>Ga0123336_10003949_pt1 | contig 12218 bp, 7 predicted proteins | sample SSSSmetaG_FD_96466 | JGI IMG/M metagenome (GOLD analysis project Ga0123336, IMG submission 96466) | Glacier valley bacterial and archeal communities from Borup Fiord, Nunavut, Canada, to study Microbial Dark Matter (Phase II) - ​SSSS metaG | ecosystem: Environmental > Aquatic > Freshwater > Ice... | reverse complement strand
CCGCAGCCTGCTGGCCCTCTACCCCGGTGGTAGCCTCCCTGCTAGCCACGTCCCCTCGCTGACCAACGATCTGGAACAGGCTTCTGCCGATTATGAGCAGCGTACCCGTTATGTGCCGGTCGCTCTCGCAATCGTCCGCAAGGACGGCAAGGGTTGGCAGCGCGGCCCCGACGGTAACTACACCCTGACCGTCAACCGCCCGGAGAAGAACCCGATCATGGGCGAGGAGTTGCTGGCCGACTTGCAGGCGATCTACGCCAACCCGCCCCAGTTTGGCTACCACTATGCCCCCTACATCTTCGGTTCGCAAACCGAGGCCAACTTCCTTGCCGACCTGCTCAACTACCTGCGGGCCAACCCTAATGAGGTCGAGGATGTCTACTTTACTGGCGGCCTGACCAGCAGTGATAAGACCGATTTCTATGTGGAATACACCAAGCTAGATGGCAGCCGCCACCGCTACTTTCCTGACTTCCTGATTCGTAAGCGCAGAGCCTCCCATCCCGACAGCACCGCCGCCCAGCCCGGCGCAGCCCTGATCGTCGAGATCAAAAGCAGCCAGAACCGCAGCACCATCGAGGCCCAGCTACCCGCCGACCTTGACGCACCCGTGAGCGTCCCCGCCTTCCTTGCCACTGCTACCATTGACGAGGCCCGCAAGACCCTCTACACGCTGGAATGGGTGCAGCAGAGCAAGCGCAGCGGCGGCAACCCGCTGCGCTACACCATCATCTTCGACAACGAAACCCAACTGTTGACCCAAGCGGTCAAGGAGTTTATCAACCAGCCTGATACTGATGCTGCCTGACGTGACCGATAGATCATCTAAGGCAGATTGGACAACCCAAGCCAGCCACTAACGATGTGTCGGGACATGGTGCTTGCGCTTACTCACCAGCACCGTCCACCAACGCAACCATCCGCAACACGAGTGATTAACGTTAATCAGCGACAGGAGACGACGATGAGCGACGACGCGCAGCAAGATAACCAGCAGCAATCTGCCCCCGCTCCCCTTGAGGGAGCGGGCAGGGTGGGGGTGCGACAGACGCGCACCTTCGAGCAGGAGCGCGAGGTCGCCATCTCTGACGTACAGGGTCGCCCCATGCTTCACTGGCGCGGCAAACGACCGCTCCCCACTATCTACGCCCGCCCCGCCCAGCTAACCGACACCTTCAGCGCGGGCGACCAGCCGACCAATCCCCAGTTGTGGGCCGACTGGCCCACGACCCTGCCCCACGCTGGCTTGCTGTTCTACGGCGACAACAAAGATACGCTGGCGACCCTCCTTGCCACCGGGTTGCGCGACAAAGTGCGCCTTATCTACATTGACCCTCCATTTGCCAGTGGAGCCGACTACGTGCGAAACGTGCAGCTACGCGGCGTGTCCGGCCTCAGTCAGCTTGAAGGTGAGGCCCAGTCCCTCATTGAACAAAAGCAGTATACCGACATATGGACGAACGACCTTTACCTCCAATTTATGTATGAGCGGCTGATCCTGCTCAAAGAGTTGCTAACTAAAGATGGGAGCATCTGGGTACATTGTGACCCCTCTATGAACAGCTACTTGCGGATTCTGCTGGATGAAATATACACAAAGGAACACTTTGTTAATGAGATAATCTGGAGCTACAGCACGCAAGGCAGACCCACAGAGAGGTTCGCGCCAAAGCACGACTCTATTCTATGGTACGAGCGTGCAGATAAGCACTTCTTTAACGCAGCAGCAGCTAAAGTTGATCACACTCCCGAGTACATAGGTTCACACTTTAATGATGTAGACGATGAAGGCAGACCATGTAGGATACGTGTGGATGCTGGTAAAAGACGCATTTATTATCCAGATGATGGTATGATACCTAACGATGTATGGGACATACCTTATGAAAATCCAATGGCGTTGTCCCGCACTGATTACCCAACACAAAAGCCAGAGGAGCTACTAGAACGGATTATCCTAGCCGCAAGCGAACCGGGTGACATCATCCTTGACTGCTTCAGCGGCAGCGGTACAACGGCGGCAGTGGCGCAGAAGTTCGGTCGCCGCTGGGTCGCGGTTGACCTCAACCGGGGTGCAATCCAGACCACCTCGCGCCGCCTGCAACAGATCATCAAGGAGCAGGCCGCCCAAGCCAGCCAGCCTCAGCAAGCCGACCTCGGTAATGTGCCACCCAGCAACTCTGGCAACGGGCGCAAAGGCAAGCGCAAAGCCAACGGCAACCCGCCCCCGGCCCAACTCGGCTTCAGCACCTACCGCGTCAACAACTACCTGCTCAACATCCCCTACGTTGAGGCTATAGACCTTGCCCTCAAGAGTGTGGGAGCCAAACGTCTCAGCGGCGACCTGTTCTTCAACGGCACGCGGGGTGACAAGCTGGTGAAGGTCGTTGCCCTTGACCACCCGCTCGGCCCGCTCGACCTTGAAGCCGTCAAGCGTGAACTGGAACTCCGTAGCGGCGAGGCCCGCAGCATCGTCGTCGTGTGCTATGGCCGCCTGCAAGCAACTGAGAAGTGGCTGAAAGAATGGAACGAGTTCCGCGCCGTCGCCAAGCTGGACGAGGACAGCGGCACGGCGATTGAGTTCGTCAACAAAATTGAGGTTATAGACCTTGAGGACGATCCACGTTACGGCGGCTTCCTTGATGAACAACCGCCCATTGCCGAGGCCACCATCCGCCGCGAGGGCGAGCAGGTCGTGGTGACGATCAGCGGCTTCGACAGCCCTACCATCGTCCGCAGGCTTAACATGGACATAACCATCTTCCGCGCCGTTGTCAGCGACTGGCGCAGCCTTGTCAACAGCGTAGAGCTAGACCTTAGCTACGACGGCACGGTGTTCGACATTGATTACAGTGAACTGCCCGTTCGCAAGAACGATCTGGTGCAAGGCAACACACCAAACCCACCCGCTGGCAGCATCATCTACCGCCTGCCTGCCCCCGCCACGCCAACCCGCGTCGCCCTCCGCATCACCGATATGCTCGGTCAGGAAGCCCCGCTAATTGAGGCTGAAATATAGCCATTGCGGTCTAGCGATATACATACACGCGCCCAGCTTGAAACCAGCACGCCCAATTTACATCATGCTAATCTAGTCAGCGATATGTATAACCAAGCGAACCATCTAAACAAAACCACATAACTACCCTAGTCACGAGGCTTGCTAACGTACCTGCCTGATCTGCAATGACCGGAAGACTAATTGTTGTTATTTAGTAGCAGCAAAGATTTAACGTTAAACGTCCGCGCCAACCGCCGGATTTAACGTTAAATCTCCTTCCACCCCAGCCCCACCATCCAACAGCCCCAGCCCGAGCCAAACAGCCACGTTGCCGCTCCCCTTGCCGCGCCGGTAGCCACGCAACTCTAGCTGCTTGTCCAACTCCTTCGGCTTCAGCGGGCGCAGCTTGCTCTCCTCGCACCAGCGGAAGTATGCCTGCTTCATCGCCCCATAAGTGCAGCGCAGCCCCTCACCTACCAGCACACACTCGGTGAGGAAGTCGGCCAACTCGTCCATCTCTGCCCGGTATGTCGCGGTCGCGGCTAGTACCTCCGGCGGATCTTGCAAGCCGCCATCGTGCAGCCACAGCCGCGTCCCCTCAACCGCCCAGGCAAGGATGCCCGGCAACTCCGCTTTCAGCTTCTCCGCCATCTGCTTGTCGGGGTTGGCAATCTGCACCTCGAAGGGGATGAGCCGCACGCGCCGCCAGATACCCTCGTCCGTGCCGCGAATGTTCGGCTTGTAGTTCGTCGCCATGAACAGCTTGAAGTTCGGCTTGAAGGTGAAGGGGTCGCGGTGCAGGAAGCGGGCAGTGATCGGGTCGCCGCCGGTCAGTTGCTTGGTCAGCGGCTCGTTCAGTCGCCGCCCCTGCCCGATCTCAGTAGTGCATACCAGGCGCACCCCCGCCAGCCGCGCCACATCCGGGCTGGCCGCGCTGCCGCTCACCCTGTCCTTGTGCATGAACGTCTCCGGGTCGGCCTGCCGCCCGTAATGCCCAGCCAGGGCCAGCGCAACATCCAGCAACGTCGTCTTGCCATTACGCCCGTTGCCGTAGAGTACGAAGAAGCACTGCTCCGACGTATACCCGGTCAGGATGTAGCCGAACACCCGCTGCCAATACGTGATTAGCCGCTGATTGCCGCCCATCACCGTGTCAAGGAAGGCCAGCCAGGTCGGACACTGCGCCGCTGGGTCGTAGGCGATTGGCAAGCGGCGGGTCAGCCGTTCGGTCTCGCGGTGGGAGCGCAGTTCGCCATTGCTCAGGTCGAGCGTGCCGTTGGTACAGTTCAGCAGCAGGTGGTGGGTATCGAAGTCGTCCACCTCGGCCTGTATCTGCGGGTTGCTGGCCGCCACATCCACCATCGCCTGCAAGCGGCCCTTGCTTTCGCTGTTGTAGGCCCAACGGATGATCGCGGAGCGGCGGACCTCGGCTTCCTTGCGCTCCTGTTCGCTGCCGCCGAGCCGCACCAGGCTAGCCTCGGCGAAGATGCTAGCGGCGGTGTGCTGAGCAAGGTAGAGGGCGTAGAGGTGTTCATCGCGCTGCCAGTGCGTGCCGCGCCAGACCATCCATCCCCAACCCGGCACCGTCAGCAGCCGGTTGCCGAACAGGTAGACCAGCCGATGGGCGTTGCCGACATCGGTCAACTTCTCGTTCGCCGGGCAGACACGCACCACCCCATCGCCACCGACCGATTTAACGTCAAATACATCAACCCCCAACACATTGTTGTCAGCAGATTCAACGTTGAACTGTCCAAATTCCAGCAAGTTGTTGCTGACAGGTTTAACGTTAAATTGTTCAATATCTGACACACTGTTGCTGACAGGTTTAACGTTAAATTGTTCAACATCTGACACACTGTTGCCGGCAGTTTTAACGTTAAATTGTTCAACGTCTGATTGACCGTTGCTGGAAGATTTAACGTTAAACAATGCTGGCTCGGTTTGCACCTCGTAGCGGGGGCGAGGTGGGTGTTGCAGGCGGCGGGGAGCGTAGCGCGTTTTACCTTCGGCCCATGCCAGCATCGCCTCGGCGCGGCGGAGGTCGGCGGGTGGCTGGCAGCTACGCGCCCACTCCTGCATTAGCCGAGCGCGGGCATGGCCGTCACGCACCTCCTCCAGCAGCAAGCAGGCGACCACGCAACCGGCATCGTTACGCCGACCAGCGGGCGCACCCTCATGTACCAGCTTGAGCAACCATGCAGGGCAGTAATCGGTGGGCTTGTCGTCGCGGGCCAGCCGTTCGGCAACGAGGGGCAGGCGTGGAGTTGGTCGCTGGTGGTCGGCGACCAGGCGGCTGAAAATCCAGGGGGGCAAGTAGGGCGCACCGTTGCCAACCATGCTGATCGTCGGCGCACCCTCAGCCCAGCGGTACTCACCGCCGAGGGGATGGATCGAGGGGGGCAGCAAATAGTAGCTGTTCCCAGCACGGGTGTCTACATGGGGGGCGAGCTTACCGGCGGAACCGTTGAAGTCGGTGTCGGGCGGGGCGACGAAGAACAGGGCGGTGCCGCCAGTCGGCGACTGGATGCGTGGCACGTTGTCGAGCCAGCCTTCGCCATGTTCAGCGGTTGCGGCGGCCAGCCAGTCAATGCCGTTGCTGGGGCAGTCGGGGGGACAATCGGGTTTGTCGGGGCGACCCCGGTTGTGGCGGTCAAGGTCGAGGACGATCACGCCGTTAAGACCCGCCGGGAGCGCGAGGTTGGCAGTGGGGTGCTGCTGCCACCAGTCGGCTAGCCAGTCGGCATCGGCCAGTATCTTGCTGTCGCGTTGCCAGTTGCGGATGGCAGCGGCCTTGCTGCGGGCTTCTACGGGCAACAGGTAGAAGCCTTGAGCGGCGTAGTAACTAACCGCCCGCTGTAGGGGATTGCGCTCGTCGTATGTTGCTGTCATCTTTGCCGTCCTCCGGTAGCCTGTAGCTACCAGACCTTGCGGGACGGCGGGGGCGAACTCCACGATTTAACGTTAAATCTTTGGCACTCCGTACAGAAAACGTCAGAAAAAGCGCAACATAACGTTGTGTGCTATTGACACAACGCCGATTTAACGTTAAACTATGGTTGTAAGCCGTCCGCTTGCACGTGGCCCTTCAAGGTCAAAGCAAAATACCCGAATTCCGCCCGCGCCAACGATTGGAGCGGGTATTTTGCTGTCTGTCGCTATGTTGATGTTGCCGCTGGTTGGACGTAGCTTCATTGAGGTGGCGGCTGCTCGCCAGCTGATGGGCTGCCGGGTTGCCTCTTATGATACGGACATTTGAGGTGGCTGTCAAGCCCCGAACTACTGTGCTAATCATACAGCATCAGTCTGCTTTTGGCAAGTCTTTTTCCACATTTTGCGGCCTTTGCTCTACAATTCCGGTTTGCAATCTGTTCTTGTACCGCTGCGAACCAGTAAGTGGGAGATGGTTCGTATCCAAAGCAGTTATCGAGTTATCGCGATTATCGCAATTCCAGTATTTTCTCATGATAGCGCAAGAGGACACACAAAAAGATATGGGAAACGCAATAACTGCGATAACTCGATAACTAGCTGGGTACGGACAGACCGCTTGCCTGTTCCATTTGCACGCACCGTTCGTTTTGTGCTACAATGATTTGTGCGGGAACTTGACACAAGGAGGTTGTTACGTCTATAATGAACGAACAGAACTCATCGAACGAAGGCCGCGAGCTGCTAACGGTGGCTGAGGTGGCAGCGTTGGCACAGCATCCACCGCAGACCGTCACGCGTTGGATACGTGAGGGGCGATTGCCCGCCCGCCGCTATGGGCGCAAGTGGCTGATCAGCCGCTCCGACTGGGACGAGTTTGATAGACAGGCCGCTGCCGCCTTCAGCCCACAACAGGGCGATTTAACGTTAAATGTTGGTTTTGAGGGGGTTTAGCCGATGAGTGCAACCATTATTGCGATTGCCAACCAGAAGGGCGGGGTGGGCAAGACGACAACGACGGTCAACCTGGCCGCCGCGCTGGTGGAGGCGGGCCGCCGCGTGCTGGTCATTGACCTTGACCCACAAGCGAACGCGACTGCCAACCTCGGCATCGTCGTGGACCAGGGGCAAGCGACTACCTACGAGGTGTTGCAGCGTGAGAAGGCGCGGCGACTACCGCTGGCTGATGTGTTGTTGGAGTGCGAGGGCATCCACGTTGCACCAGCCAGCATTGACATCGCCGGGCTGGAGATTGACCTTGCCAGTATGATGTTCGGCAAGGAGCGGGTGTTGCGTGATGCGCTTGCCCCACTGGTGGCTGAATACGACGTGGTGCTGCTCGATTGCCCGCCCAGCCTCGGCATCCTGACGGTCAACGCGCTGGTGGCGGCCAGCCACGTGCTTGTGCCTGTGCAGATGGGGGTGTGGTCGGTCAGTGGCATGGGCAAGCTGTTGACGACGATCAGCGAGGTGCGCGAGAGCAATTCCCGGCTGCAACTGCTTGGAATCCTGCTGACGATGGTGGAGAAAAGCCAGCTATCCAGCTTTGTACGCGAGGAAGCGCAGCGTCTGCTGGCCGTGCTGGAATTGCCGTCCGACCTGATCATCTCGGTCGAAATCCAAAGGGCGGTCGTCTTTGGTGAAGCTCCGGTTGGCGGCACTTCGATTTATGGCTACAGCAACCCCGACAAGGCGGCCAGCATCGAACGCGCCCGCGAGAGCTACCGGCAACTAGCCGAGGAGGTGTTGCGCCGTGTCCAGTAAACTAGGGCGGATGGCCCAAAACAACCCCGCACTAAACCACAACCCGGCGACCGGCAACCGACGATTGGCGGCGGTGTTCGGCAAGCCGACGTTTGAGGTTGAGCAGCTTGACCTTGATTTGATTGACCCTGACCAGGACAATCCGCGTGGTGCCGACCTCGGCGACCTTGAGGGGCTGGCTGCGTCGGTGGCCGAGGAGGGGGTGCGCCAGCCTATCTATGTGGCGGAGCGCGGCAGTCGCTATCGCACGGTGGAGGGGCATCGCCGGGTGGCGGCTTCGCGGCTGGCCGGGCGGCAGACGATCCCGGCGTTCATCCTGCATGGGGCAGGTGATGATGAACTGACCGACCTTGCGTTGCTGCTCAACACGCAGCGGGAAAACATACCCCAAAATAGGTTGTTGGACATCAACGACCGTTACCGGCAGCGCGGGGTCGCGGGCAACCGGCGGGCGCGGCTGCTGGGCGTGTCCCCGGCGACGATCAGCCTGTGGGATCAGCACGGCGACAAGTTGCGGCAGGGCGTGCCGTTGCGCCACCTGTTGGACGGCAGCTACCAACCGGCAGCCGAGGCCGAAGCTACGACGGTAACTGCACCAACCCCGGCAACGGCTGGCACACCGCGTCAGCGGCGGGCGAAGCGGTATTGGGCGGCGGTGCTGGTCGAGCGGGCCGACCGGGAACGGCTGGGGCGACCGCGCACAACCGACGAACGGATCGTGCTGCTGCGGTTGCGGAAGCAGATTGACGAGTTGTTGAGTGACGACTTAGATAACAACTGTGTCGTTTCCAATAATAATGTAGCACTCCGTGATCATTATGATCACAGAGCAAAAGGAGTGACAGAGTGACCAATGAGGACGTTGTGGGCCAGCCGGTTACGCCAGCCGAGGAGCGGATGATTGACTTCTATGGCGATGCAATCCCGGTCATCCGCATGGGTGATGGGCGGCTCTACGTGCCGCTGCGCCCGATCTGTGATGCGCTCAACATCAACTTCACGCCCCAACGTCTGCGCGTGTTGCGCGACGACGTGATGGCTGAGGAAGTGGTCAATGTGCGGGTGGTGTTGCCGGTGGGCATCCGCGAGATGCTGGCGATCCCGGTCGAACACCTGCCAGTGTTCCTCTATGGGATTGAGGTGAAGCGTCTGAAGGTGGACGAGGGCAGTCTTGAGCTACGCGACAAGCTGCTACGCTACAAGCGCGAGGTAACACTGTACATTTGGCAAGCCTTCACCAACACCGAATTGGCAAGCCTGCCAGCACCGGCGCAGGCGGGGACGAGTGGCGAACTGGCTACCGTCGAGCGAGGTTTGGCACAGCCAGAACCGCCTGCACTAACTCAACTGCCAACCAATGTTGAGCTTACGTCTGCCGAGCAAAATCTAGAACACGTAGCGGCCCTCTACCGGCTGGCGGCGTCTGCCGTCGCATTGGAGCGCAGAACGACCCAGAACGAGGCAGGCTTGGCTGAACTGGCGGGCAAACATCAGGCAATGGCTGACTACTTGCGCGGCTTCATCGTAGATACGCGGCAGCAGTTCAGCGGTCTACGTCAGCGGTCTGACGATCAGGAGCGGCGCATCGGCAAGGTCGAGCGAGGGCAGGTGACAACAGACCCGATCAGCAACGCGCAAGCAACGCAGATCAGCCAGAGCGTCAAGCGGCTGGCCGACCTGATCGAACGACGCAGCGGCAAGCGGTCGTTCGGCATGGTTTACGACACCCTCTACAACCGCTTTGAGATAACCACCTACAAGATGCTGGCAAAGAGCGACTTTGAGGCGGCGATGGAGTGGCTGCGGCAGTGGTATGAGGAGGAGTCGGGGCAGCTAGGCAGGTAGACGGGCGGCAGTAGCTAACCGCCAGCTTTTAGGGGACTTGGCGATTAGTTGGCATTTAGTTGGCGATTGGAGGGGAAGTCGCGGCTACTAATCGCCAACTTTTGGCAATTGACTTGGCGATCAGGTTGGCGATTCGCACGGCGTAGGAGCAAGGAAGTGGCGCAGAACAAGAAGCCAGATTTGCGCTGGCTGATCGGCTTTCTGGTAATTGTCACCGGCTACGGCATGGGCGGGCTAGCTGGCTACTTGCCAACCTTCTTCCCCATTGTGGAGGGCGGTTTGTGGTTCTACCTGAGCGGGGTGTGCCTGCTGATCGTTGTCACACTGGGGCTGGTCATCTGGCAGTTCCGTGCTGAACCGAAGCCAGAGCCGCCACCGCCTGTGCCGCCACCCTCTAACCCACCGATTGTGGTTAGCTCACCGCCAGTCAACATCAGCATATCATCAGAGCTTCTACGGCAACCAACAGCGGAGCCAGTCGCACCGCCAGTCGCGCCCTTGTCCACGCCAGCAGAACCATCCGTCGCGCTGCCGTCCAGCCTGCAGCGACCCGCCTTGCCGCCGGTAGTGCAGCGGCGCGAGGCCGAGCTTGACCAGTTGGAGCAGCAGTTTGGTAGCAGTGCGGCGGTGGTGATCGTCGGCAAGGGCGGGCAGGGCAAAAGTACGTTCGCCAACCTCTACGCCGACCGTTGGCTCAAGCAGCGTGGCAAGCTGTTCTGGTACGATGCTGAACGCGGCAAGCTATCCGGCGATCAAATCGTCGTCTACGTGCTGGCTGCGTTGGGTTGGCGCGAGGGCGTGGACTACCGGCCCGGCGATTACAAGCTGGGCGAACTGGGTGGCTTGTTGGCCGACCGCGTGGCGCAGGCCGACGCGAACTGGCTACTGATCGTCAGTGGGCTGGACGAAGGCGACTGTGACGGCGACGGCCTGCTGACCGACCCAGAGCTACGCACCCTGCTTGAGCGCGGCTGCGGCGGGTTGGGTGGGTCGCGCTTGCTGCTGACCGCCCGCGACCGGCTACTACATGGCGGCAAGTTCGGCCAGCCCAGCTATTACCCGCTCGGCCTGCTTGACCACGAGGCTAGCCACGCCCTGCTGCGCGATAACCTGCCCCAGCCCGAACGGTTTGCTGTGGAGAAGCTGCGCCGGGCGGTGGGCAAGAACTACGCCGACGGCTACCCCTACGCGCTGACGCTCCTGATCAATGCGCTCAGGAACTCGCCGCTGGACGATGTGGCCGCCTACTTCGACGAATTGTTGGCGAAGCCGGGGCAGTGGTACAAGGCGCAGGGTGGCGGCGGCAGCCTGCTGCTCGAAGGCGTGTGGGCGGGACTGGCGCGGCGGGGCGGCTTGCAAGCGACGGTGCAGCAGGTGGCGGTCTGGCAGCGGCCCACGACCGCCACCGACATTGGGGGGATGCTAGGGGAGATGCAGCAGTCGGTGGCGTTCGACGCAGCCAGCCTACGCCAACCGGCGTTGCGCGATCTACTGGAACAGAGCAACGTGGAGGGTCAGACCGCCTACACGCTGCATCCGCTGCTGCGCGACTATGTGTTGGAACAGTTGGGCGCAGCGGCGACCGCCGAGTACCGCCGCTCCGCCGCCCGCCACCTGCAAGTCAGATACTTCGCCGCACACGACCCCCAGCGCAACCCGTCGCGCACGGTGGCCGACGTGCAACCGCTGCTCGATGCCTTCGACCAGTTGGTGGCGGCGCAGGAGTACGAAGATGCCGCCCACCTGATGTTCGTCAACGTGGAGCAGGGACGGGAGCGGCTACATCTCTATAACAAGCTGGATCGCTGGGGTGAAGCGCGGCGGCTGGTGCAGATGTGGAGCGTGCTGGTCGAGAGCGGCGCGCTGACTGAGGAGCAGCAAGGTGTCGTCCTCAACAACTTGGGCAATGCCTACAGTAGATTTGGCGAGTATCGCAAGTCCATTGGCTATTATGAGCAACGCTTGCAGATAGCTGAACAGATCGGCGACGAGCGGGGCAAGGGTGCCTCTCTCACTGGTTTGGGCAATGCCTACCAGAGATTGGGCGAATACCGCAAGGCGATTGGCTACGTTGAGCAGGCATTGCCTGTATTTGAGCGGATCGGTGACGAACACGGCAAGGGTGCCTCTCTCACTGGTTTGGGCAATGCCTACAGTAACTTGAGCGAATACCGCAAGGCGATTGGCTACGTTGAGCAGGCATTGCTTGTATTTGAGCGGATCGGCGACGAGCAGGGCAAGGGTGCTGCCGAGGGCAGCTTGGGCCTTGCCTACAGTAACTTGGGCGAATACCGCAAGACGATTGGCTACTGTAAGCAGGCTTTGTCTACGTTTGAGCGGATCGGCGACCTGTCAGGGCAGGGAACTAGCTGGAACAACATAGGGGTGGCTTATAAGAGGCTGAAGCTGTACCGCGAAGCCCTGGCCTGCTACCTCAAGGTGCAACCTCTTGTGGGGCGGCTGGGCAACCCTGACCATGTTGCCGCAAATGAGCGCAATATCGCCGGCGTTCGGGCAGCCGTCGGGGAGGCGGGGTGGGCGGAGGCGGAGCGGCTGGTGGCTGACCCGCAGTGGCGGCCCGCGTGGCCGCCGGGGGTGGATGCGGCGGATGGGTTAGGGGGCGACGGGCGTAGCATGAACAACCGGCGCACGTGAGCTGGACGGAGCATAGGCAACT
>Ga0123336_10003946_pt1 | contig 12218 bp, 10 predicted proteins | sample SSSSmetaG_FD_96466 | JGI IMG/M metagenome (GOLD analysis project Ga0123336, IMG submission 96466) | Glacier valley bacterial and archeal communities from Borup Fiord, Nunavut, Canada, to study Microbial Dark Matter (Phase II) - ​SSSS metaG | ecosystem: Environmental > Aquatic > Freshwater > Ice... | reverse complement strand
ATCCAGCCCAAACTCCTGCGCGCCACGTCGCAGCATCCCGGGGCCAGGCTTTCGATCCTCATGTTCGCGTTTGTATTCGCCTATCCCATGCTGCGGATGAAACGCGCAGTAGTACACCGCGTCAAACTCCACGCCTTCAAGCCGTAACTCTGTGCGCATCCACTCCATCAGTGCATGGAAATCCTTCTCCGTGTAATAGCCCCGCGCAATCCCTGCCTGATTCGTCACGACGATGAGCCGGTATCCCAGCTTCATCGCCGTCCGACACAGCGACGCGATTCCGTCCATAAAACGCACATCTTCCATCCGGTGCAGATATCCCACCTCGACGTTAACCACGCCGTCGCGATCCAAGAATAATGCGCGCCGCGATGGCTCCTCAACTTTTTCGTTATTCATGGTCTGTTCGCTCATACTTCCGCCATCACCGTACTTGCTGGCGTCACGATCCTTGGCGGCCTCGCTCCGTTCGCTCTCTGCTCTATCACCAGGGCAATCTCCCGCAAGACCATCTCCGCCGTCACCTGCTGCATACATCCATTGTTACTGCACGCGGCAAAGTTGAAGCCGTCATAGCAGGGCCTGCACGCAAAACCCTCACCGCCCCAAATAGCAACGGTATTCACGCGTTGCGGCAGGCGCCCTCGCGGGTCGGTCGGCCCAAAGATGCTCACCACGCCGGCCCGCGTGATTCCAGCCAGATGCAGTGGGCCGGTATCGTGCGTTACCATAACATCACTCTCGTCCATCAGTGAGACTGTCTCCAGCAAACTCAACTGGCCCACCTTATCGACAATCTCCAGTTCCGCAAAATAGGGCAACACCCACGCATCATCAGGGCCGCCGGCGAGCACTACCTCTACGCTACGCGCAGCCAACTCGCGTGCCACCGCCACGTAGTTCTCTACCGGCCAACGGCGCAATGCGTCGTCACGCATCAGGTTCCGCGCACCACCCGGTACCAAAATTACCCTTGACCGGTCCACGGTCCGCGGCAGCGGCGACTCCGGCAGCCTCTCTGGCCGCACCGGCGCCAGTGCTGCTGCTCTCTCTCCATCCGCAAGCCCCAGCAGGATGCGCGCGTACTCGTCCGTATGGTGACGCCCTGGAAGCAGCATCGTCTCGCGCTCCGTTTTCGATAGCATCAGGCGGCGTCCAGCACGAACAGGTAACGTCATCGCGCGGTAGCGCGCATCGTAATAGAGGGTCGCGCAGAGGTCGTATCGTCTCCCGCCAAGTACGCGCCAAAGTCCCCACAGCGCCCGCAAGCGCTCTCCTGTTGTTCCTTTCAGAATTGCCGGCTCATCCACCACAATCGTCCGGATCCAGGGATAGCAGGCCAGTAGCGGAGCCACGGCCGCTCCACACACCCAGTCGATCGTGGCTCCACGTTCCCACAGCGCATGCGCCGCGGGCAGCGCCATCACGACATCTCCTATCGCCCCTAGTTTGACGATCAGCACAGTACTGGATGCTGCCTTCTGCGTGCTCATACGCACATACCTCGCGCCGTACTCCCCTTTTGCTGAAACCAATCCTCGGCACCGCCCATCACGGCCCGCACTCCCAAAAAATCTAACCGCAGAGCCCGCTTTCCAATACGTGACGATAGAAACAGCGCCTCCGCCAACCATGGAACAGGCGCATGAAGGCTCAGGAAGCGTAGACCGGAAGTAGTGACGATCCGCTCCATCGCAAGCGACCTGCCCGCCTTCCGACTGCCGCCCTCCTTGTGCAGAATGGAAGTCTCAGCGGCAATGGTCAGATTCCAGCCCGCACTTCGCGCACGAAAACAAAAGTCAGAGTCGTCGTAGTACATAAAGTACCGATCATCCATCAATCCGATTTGCTCAAATACTTCGCTACGGATCAAGACACTTGCGAATGTCAGGAATGTATCCTCGGTCAACTTCGTTGGCGCCGTGTAATGCCGTGTGTAACCCAACCACCGCATCACCTCGCCCCCACCCCAAGCCTGCACGCGCGTCGGGTCGTGCATGTAGCGGAGTACGGAACCCGTAATGCCATTCCTCGCATCGGACTCAGCCTCTGCCACGAGGAGATTCAGCGTATTGGGTGGCACTACTGTGTCGTTGTTCAGCAGCCATACAAACGACGCCCCCAACTCCAGCGCACGTCGTATCCCAACATTGCACCCCGCGGAAAATCCGCCATTCACGTCGGCCTCAATCAACTCAACACCCGGCCACTCAGCGCCGATCCGCTCCACGGATTCATCCGTCGAACCATTGTCCACCACGATCACAGACAGAGGTGCGTACCGCTGTCCGGCCAGCGCACGCAGACATTCCAACGTGTCCTGCCATCCGTTCCAGTTCAACACAACGCAGCAAACCAGCGGCTCTTTGTGGCCATCTGTTTCGGATTCATAGAGTTTGTCGGTCAATGCTCTCCTATAAAGCGTCACGCCAATTGGACATTCTTTTGCGCTTAGAAGCAATGACCACTACCCCTACTCCGCGTGCTTCACCTGAATCTCCGTTTCACGCTCCACAAATGACTCCAGGTCAAGCGCCCAGCGCGTAACCCCGTCCGAAGCCTTGTCCAGCTCTGTAAATCCCAGACGGCTGAACAAATCCTTCACCATCCCATTCTTGGCGGTTGGCCGATATTCACCCACCAACCTCCGTCCGCCACGCGACACAGTTGCTTCGGCGATCAGATTCAAACAAGCCTCTTCAACACCACGTCCCAGCACGCGGCAGCTCATAAGCCAAAGCTCAATCGCGAAATTGCCTGTTGCGTCCAGACGGCCACTCGCTAGCGCAATCGTGCCGTTATCTCCGAATCTATCCCGCAAAGATACCTGCCAGGAGAGCACGCACGGATCAGCCAACATCCCACGCACCTCCGCCTCCGATACCCGCATGGTCGTCAGATTGAACTGATTCGTCTTATTCGTCAGTTGCACAATCCGTGCCAGACCTACCTCGTCAAACGGCCGCCACGCGAGCTCCATCTGTAAACTTTGCAAGTAAACCCGTATGTTGATCGCGCTGTCCCGCAGCCCCTCGCGCTGTGCGTTGTTCACATATTGTTCTGTACGATGCCGGTCTTCCTTGGTCAGCATAACTCCCTCGAAGTAGCCTGCACGTGCAACGCAGCGCACATACCCCGCAGGATCGACTGGCAGCTCCGGCACGCGCACTTCTGGTAGTTCTCGGCGTACAAGTTCCCGCTCGGCGGGATTGTCATCAACGAACACCAACGCGTCCAATCCAAGATTCAGTCGAGCAGCAATCCGCCGCAGGTTCGTCGCCTTGTCTTCCCAGTTCGCCATAAAACAAGCGAAATCTCCCAACTTCAACAGCATCTCGCTACGCTGTTCGAAGGGGCCTCGCGCATTTACCTCATCATTCTTCGAGCAGACCGCCAGCACCACACCGCGCCGCTTCAGCGAGAGACAGTATTGCTGAAACTCCAGGTACGCCTCACCAGCCGCATCACCCTGACCCAGCACCAAGCCGTCGATACCATCGTCCCCCACCACGCCGCCCCACAGCGTATTGTCCAGATCCAAAACCAGGCACTTCGCCGAACGCCCCTGGAGCGCGGCAATCACGCGGCCCAGCAAATCCCCGTAGAGCGGAGCCATCGCGGGATGCACCTCCTGCTTTGCGAGATGCCAAAGCGCAGGGTCGTGCCACGCATCGATCCCGCCTATCGACAAATACTTGTCGACTGCCAGCAGAGCTACGCCTTCGCGATCCGCCGCATCCCTCAACTGCCCATTCAGCTCCAACAGGAGATTCTGCGGAGAGTCCCCCAAGCGGTGCTCCTGGTTGCCGAACGCGTCCTCGAAAATTGGCAGCCCGGCCTGCTGAATCACGGACGCACCGAACCTCTCCTTCGCTTGACGCCAGCACAACTCCAACCGATCCAGTGCGGCACTCACGCCGTCCAGCATCAGTGCGCGCAGATGCTGCGCATCGAGGGCCAGGACCACAATCTCCGGCCGAAAGGTATCCAATGCAGAAGGCTCCAGTAGCTCTTGCAGATACTGACCGTAGTCTCCCTCGTACACCTCAAACCAAAGTCCACGTCGAATACCCGCAACTCTTACGCCCGCCACCAAGTGCTTCAGCGTCGAGGAGCCCAGCAGCGCCACACGAACGACACGAACCAGCGGTATCATCCCCGCAGCGTGCAGTCTCTGCGCCTCGCGGTCCAGCTTTGCCGTCTGCAACAGATCAATCTGACTCGTTGCGAGCCGTTGCAATCCAATCCAGCAATCACCTTCACCCCGCTTTAGCGCGGCCATCTCATCCTTCCAGGCAACAAGCTGCGGAAGCCATATCATTTCGTTCGACACTCGCTCTAGCCCTCCGCTGCGCCGTACGTATGCTCGTGCCCCGGAGCTTCAACCAGCTCAACCATGAACCTTAGGGGGGTAATCCAGAACTGTACACGTCGCCCCCCATAAGCCACCGCAGGCTGGGCTGAGCCAGTTGGGATGCAGCCGCGCTCGCGCAGTCGTTCGCCTTCAGCCTTCAGATCTTCGGTCAAATAAGCGACATGATTGAGCACATTCTTCCCGGTCTTTACCACACCCATCACGGGACTCTGTTCTCCGAGTGGAGCAATTACCTCGTAGCAGGGTCCATCTCCAGCGGCTCGACCAAATTGGACGAACACACCAATTCCCGGATCCGCAACCACCTCTGTCCACTCATCAATACCCAATGTGGTGCGCAAGAACTCACGGCCTTCCGCGATCTCTTTCACCACTAGGCCAACATGGTCAAACTTCAATCTGCTCACAACTCCGACAATACCTTGCCGAGCGAATCCTGCCAATCCATCATCGTCCAGCCAAAGCTTTTCTGCAGCCGTCCGCAATCCAGCAACGAGTTCCCAGGGCGCTTGGCTGGCGTAGGAAAGTCCACACTCGCAATGCCCTGCACCTCGGCAAACCGCACCTCAGGTTCACACTGCTGCCGCAGTCGCACTGCCTCGGCCGCGAATCCATACCAGGTTGTCGCGCCACCGCCACCAGCGTGATACACCCCACCGACCTTCGCCAGCGTCTCGTGCAGCGTATCCCCGGCCGCCATCGTCTCGCATTGCGCAATCACCGCGGCCGTCATCCTGGCTAGGTCGGCGCTCCACGTCGGCGCCCCGTGTTGATCGGCGACGATCTTCAGGACTTCACGCTCCCGCGCCAGCTTTAGAACCGTCAGTAGAAAATTCTTGCCAGTCGCACCATAGACCCAACTCGTGCGAAAGGTGAGGTGGCCTGCACCACTCGCAGCCAGCGCCTGCTCACCCTTCAACTTACTCGCGCCGTAGACGTTGAGCGGGGCCGTTATATCCGACTCCACATAGGGATCGCGCTTCGTCCCGTCGAACACATAGTCCGTGGAAAAATGGATGACGCCCGCACCGATTGCCTGTGCCTCTTCGCCAATCGCCTGCACGGCCAGAGCATTGACAGCGTACGCTGCTTCGGGCTCACTCTCCGCTTTATCGACCGCGGTGTACGCTGCCGGGTTCACAATCCAGCGCGGTTTTACGCTCCGAATCGTCTCGCGAAATCCGCGGAAATTCGAGGCAGCATCCGACAAATCCAACGATACCCGCCCAGGAGCAATAACTTCACCCGCGCCTGGGATCGCACCCAGTGTACGCAAAAGCTCACGTCCCACTTGCCCCGTTGCGCCTGTTAGCAGTATCGGACCCATCGTTAGTACACCGTGTCTTCCAGAACGCGCAAAAGGTATTGCCCATAGGTACTCTTTGCAATCTTTGCGGCCAAGGAGCGCAACTGCTCTGCATCGATATAGCCCTGCCGGTAGGCAATCTCTTCCGGGCAAGCCACCTTCAGGCCTTGCCGTTTCTCGATGGTTTGAATAAACATCGACGCCTCCAGCAGTGAGTCATGCGTACCCGTATCCAGCCACGCCATGCCCCGCCCCAGCAGCTCGGTCCGCAGTTCACCGCGCTCCAGGTACCACTTGTTCACATCCGTAATCTCCAGCTCGCCACGGGGCGAAGGTTTCAACCCCTCCGCCACGCCCACCACCTGCGCATCGTAGAAGTAGATTCCAGTTACCGCATAGCGCGACTTCGGTTTCAGCGGCTTCTCTTCAATCGAAATGGCCTTGCGGTTCGCGTCGAACTCCACAACACCGTACCGCTCGGGGTCCAGCACCGGGTATGCAAACACCGTTGCACCTTCCGTAAGCGCCGCGGCATGGCGTAGCGTCCTGGCAAAATCGTGCCCATAGAAGATGTTATCGCCCAGCACCAGGCAACACCCTTCGTCGGCCAGAAACTCTTTGCCGATCAGAAAAGCCTGAGCCAGGCCGTCCGGTGATGGCTGCACCGCATATGTGATGGAGATTCCCCACTGCGAGCCTGTGCCGAGCAGTTGCATGAACCGCGGCGTATCCTCAGGTGTCGAGATCAACAGAATCTCGCGAATACCTGCCAGCATCAGCACGGACAACGGGTAGTAGACCATCGGCTTGTCATACACAGGCAGAAGCTGCTTGCTCATCGCCTGCGTTACAGGGTGTAACCGCGTTCCTGAACCACCTGCCAGCAGAATTCCCTTCATCGCGAACCTTCCCCAGCGGCCACGGCCACACGTGCTGCATAGTTCTGCGTGAGCCACTGCTGATACGCACCAGTCATTACGCTCTCCACCCACGACCCATTGGCTAAATACCATTCCACCGTCTTGCGCAGCCCGGTCTCAAAGCTTTCTTCCGCCTTCCAGCCGAGTTCGCCTTCCAGTTTGCGCGCGTCAATCGCATACCGGCGGTCATGTCCCGGCCTGTCCGTCACATATTTCACCAGGCTAAAGTGAGGCTTGAATTTGGATTGCGGCACCAACTCGTCAAGAAGCGCACACAAGGTCGTCACGACTTCCAGGTTGCTGCGTTGGTTGCCACCACCCACGTTGTACGTCTCGCCAATGCGCCCCGTCGCCAGTACTGTGCTCAACGCGCTGCAATGGTCGCGCACATACAGCCAGTCGCGCACCTGCTGTCCGTCGCCATAGACCGGCAACGCTTTACCTGCCAGCGCGTTCGCAATCATCAGCGGTATCAGTTTCTCCGGAAATTGATAAGGACCATAGTTATTGGAGCAGTTCGTAATCAGAGCCGGCAGCCCGTAGGTATTTACCCAGGCACGGACCAGGTGGTCACTCGAAGCCTTCGAAGCCGCGTAAGGCGAGTTCGGTGCGTACGGCGTCTCTTCATGGAACGCCGGGTCATCCGGCAGCAAGGTTCCGTACACTTCATCGGTCGACACATGAAGAAACCGGAACGCTTCACGCTCCGCACCCTGCAGCCCACCGTAGAACGTACGCGCCGCCTGCAACATCGTAAACGTCCCATCGATATTGGTCTTCAGAAACGCCTCCGGACCAACAATTGACCGGTCGACGTGGCTCTCCGCTGCAAAATGAATCACCGACTGCGGCTTGTGCTCCTCCATCAAACGCCCCACCAATGCAGCGTCGCAGATATCTCCATGCACAAACGTATAGCGGGGATCCGCCTGCACCGAGGCCAGATTCTCTGGATTTCCTGCGTACGTCAGCTTATCCAGATTGACGACTGGCCCGCCCCCATTTTCCAGCCAGTGCAGCACAAAATTCGACCCGATAAATCCTGCACTACCCGTCACCAGAATTGATGATTGATTGATTCTCATGCTCAGCTTCTCCTTCACTCCTTGATGCCACCGTGACACTACGCAAAATCCCGTTCTGTCAGTCTTTGCTGCATTCTTCAGATCTCCGTATCGCATCGAAATCGGTCTGGAGATACCGACTTGAATCGTCTTTCGCGTAGTCCTTACGGACGGGAATAAAGTATCGCGTCCACGGAAGCGGCGCTTCATGGCGACGAGCACGTTCCCCGTCTGTCAGAGGCAGTGTGATGCTGCCCACGTCACTCAGATACTCGATATGTTCCTGCAAGATGTAGCAATGAATCCTGCCAGTGACAAGATAAGGAAACACCTCATTGTTCATCAACCCGTCAAGGTTCACCATGGTTCCATTGTTGTAGAAGCTTGGCTTGCCGACGTCACCACCTCCCATGCGCACCTGGGGGTGCTCTGCACGCATCCTCTTTCCCATCGCATTTTCCTGCCACTGGAAACGCGCATTCCCCCCAAAGACAGAGGCGGTGATCAAATTAAGAAGCATGATCGGGAGTACAAAAGACATCGCAATCTGCCAGCGCATTGAGCCTAGCAACCTTGCCGCTAATATCAGGATAAAGCCCGTCACGGTAGCCGTGTACCAGCCATACGTCGCCTGGCTGTTCAGCGAATACACCAGCAGATAACCGACTATTCCAACCATTCCGCTGACCAACGCAAAATCATCCTCCGCGCTGCGCTTGAAAATAAGTTTTGCTGTGGGGCGAATTGCTCTCCAGCAAGCTGCAACGAGCACGATACCAACCAGCAGAAGTCCTACCAGCACCTTCAAGCCTACCCGCAGCAGCATGGCCTTCGATTCGAACCCAACCTCCAGGGCAGGCAGATAAAACAAAACTCGCAGGAACTGCCAAAGGGGCGGAACCGGATTGAACGGCGACGACAAGGCCGCCAGGGCTTGCTTCACTTCGGCACTCTTTTGTAGCCACGATCCGGTAGTCGCACGGTAATACAGAAACACAGTCGCCAATCCAATGACGGAACCCACGAGCGCTGTCAGGGCCTGCTTTGCCACCCGCCAGTCACCATATCGTCGAGTAACCACAACCGCTCCAACAACGTAGCTCGCTGGGATCAGGCCGAAGTCAGTGCGCGACAACGAACCCAACGCCCCCACGGCGAACGCCGCAACATACATCGCCCCGGCTACATATTCCTGCTCCCGCCGCTCAATAGCGCTCAGCAGGAGACTGTGCAGCAGAACCCAACTCAAGATTACGAGTGGCCATTCCATGACGGTAAGGCCATTATTCAGTGCGCTATACGACGTTGCTCCTAGCGCCAATGCCCACAAAGCTCCGCTGTCTCGTCTTACCTTGGCCATACGCGCCCATAGCAGGAACGCGCATACCGTAAGTCCAAACGCCAACGTCATGCATAGCCGGACATACGTCAGATCAAGCCGAGTCCGCACGCCATAAATTACCGCGCAGAGCCACATCCAGAGCGGATGATAGCCGCTCGTCACGGTAATGCCATCGAATGAGGCAAGGCGTTGCTCACTCCAGTGCTTCGCCGTAATCAGGTAGTAGAAGGAGTCATCGTAGAGCCACTCCATTACTCTGCGCTCAGGTCCGCCGATCACCCACAGGCTGTGCAACAAGAAGTAGAGGCTACCGGCAAATGCGGCCGCCTTCGCCACTTTTACCGATAGGTCCTCTTTACCGACAGTTTCGTCCTGTGCTGTCGACTTCAAATGCCCCTCATGCTCGACTCAAGTCTCATAGGTCATCCCACATTTTAAGCGGCTATCGTCTCCGAGCCAGAGGCACTGTTATGCCAGGTTTGATAGGCGATGCCGAGAGCGATCCCGGAAACCATCCATGGATGCGTCAGGTTGAGATGCGCCCCCGCCCAGTTGGAAAGCGGTTGCATCAAGCCCACGCTGATGAGCAGTACCCCTGCCCCCTGCCGACGCATCATGAAGATAGGTTTCAGCTCAATCCATGTGAGATAGAACCACAATGGAATTCCCAATTCAATCATGTAATCGATCATTCCAAGATTCGGTGCGTCCGTCGAACTCAACGCAAACGCCGTTCCCCTGCGATATTCGGGGTCATCACGTACCAGAGGGTAGTTGCCCCATCCTATGCCCAGCAGAGGACGAGCAACCAGCATCCGCGGGCCTAAAACTGCGCCCGCAACCCGTCCCATGACAAAATTTCCATCCGTAGATCGAAGATTACTCAACTCCTGATACTGCTCACTTCCTCGAATATACGCGTCGATCTGCGTCTGAAAATCCAGCACGCTTGCCACCGCAATCAGCGCCGCAAATACACTGCCAACCAGCGCCCAGCGCTTCCATCCACGAAACACCCAGACCAATACGATCGTACCCAGCAAAGCCATGGCAAAGAAAAGCGATTTAGATTGTGAGCCAACCAACCCTGTCAGAATCACGGCCATACCCCAGCGAAAGTTTCGCCGGCTCAACCATTGACGACGGTAAAGCAGCAGGGCGACCAGAGCGACGCTCAACAAATACAGACCAAATCCGCTCCCCTCGTTATTGAAGCCTCGAAAGCGATGCGAGTCAGCGTAGGTGCCTAACTGTGTGTTGAATAGTACATTCAACGGAAACGTCGCGAAGGAATAGAAGCATCCAGCTATACCCGCCCAATAGTAGATCCGTGTGCCGAAGCGGCAAAGAGACTCATCTAGTCGATAGAGATTGGCCAGGTACAACATATAAAAGACATCCAGGAACAACTCGCCCATTCGCGCAACCGTCACGAGTACAGGCCTCTTCAAAGCCGTGTCTTGAAACGAAGAAGCAAAATCCTGCTGCAGCGCGAAAAGGCTTAGTACGAATGCGGCGACAAGAAAGATGCTATAGCTCAGGCCGATCTGCGTAAACGGGCGGTAGAGGCGTATCCGAAATCCATCCAGAAAGATCAAGCCCAAAAGAACTAAAAAATCGGCAGCCAAGATCAGTTCCAGGTATTGGATTTCACCGATCTTCAAGACCACCGTGGAACAAAGAGTAGTGGCAAGGAAGATCAGGGTGTACTTTCTCCAGTGCTCGAACCTGTCCATCGCCGCCCCCTAACCTTCGGAAACGGCGGCCCGAGCCAGCGCTTCGCTCTTCGCCTGTTTCCAACGACGCGGAAACTCCGCAGCCTCTAGGAACACATACATCACCCCCAGCAAACCACCAACGAGTCCACCCACCAGAAAGAACAGCTTGCGCGGTGGCCATGCTTTTTCATCCGGCAGTACGGCATGGTCTACCAGTTCGATCGCTGGCGTGTAGGCCTGCTCCAGCCGGGCATTCTCATATTGCCGCGAGAGTATCTCGAACAACGTCGTCTGGAATTTCAATTCACGCGCCTTGCGTTCAACCTCCATCGTCAACTCCGGCATCTGTGCTATCGCCGCGCTGGATCCAGCACCACCGTTCTGCTGCTGCAGACGGGCCACCTGTGCCTGCAAACTTGCAATCTGCGAACGCAGCGCGATCACCTGCGGATTCTGCTCGGTCCCACCACTTCGAAGTCCCGCAAGTTGAGCTTCACGTGTCGTGATCTCCTGCTTCAGTTCGGCAATCGCTCCCACTCCAAGACGTATCTGAGCCTCCGGCAGTACGATGCCGGTTTTCTGCTGCCCTCGCTTGAGATCCTCTTCCGCCTCGGCGAGTCTATTTTTCACCTGCTCGAGAGGCCCTTCAAAAAACTCGCGCCGGTGTTGCGACTCAACCGTTGCCAGGGAGTGGTCCAGGCGATACAGTGCCTCTACAAATTCGTTTGCGATGTTCACCGCGGTCTGCGGCTCTGCGGCGCGAACGGTAACCGTTACAAACTGGTCTTTATCGGACGCAATCTTGGAAATAGCAGCCAAACGCATCCGCGCTTGCGTCGCGTTCTTTGCATGGAAGTATTCTCGAAGATGCTGGTGCTCAATCACGTCATCGGCAACCGTTCTACTATTTATCAACCCCATATAGTGGTCGCCCTGGTTCCGCGAGGGAAACAAACTCAACGCCGAAATCTCTTTGGGCGACGGCGGCAGAAACCGCGCCGTCGCGTCAAACTTCGGGTGAATAGCATACGCAGCCACCACACCCAGTACCAGGCCCGCCGCGGCACACGAAAGTATCAATTTTCGATGCCCCATCAGCAGCAGCCAGGTGCCCAGCAGATTCACCGTCTGATACTCCACGGAGGAACTGCCCGTACCGGCAACCAACGCATCGGCGATCGAGTTTTCGTTTTCCATAGCTTTTGCAATCCATCATGCTGCTTTACTGCAAGTACCACTGTTCCGTGCATGCGAGTCGCGATCATGCAACTCGCCCTTACCGACTGCCACGTCTGTTACTTCAAGACGTTGACGGCAGCTGCGCCAAGACCAAACTGGCCAACAATATTCGAGATGTTCAACAGATCGCGCAGGAAGGCTCGCTTATCCAGTTGCGGCGGAATCACGATTGTGTCGCCAGGAAAGATCAACGCATGTTCGACGTTGCCATACTGGCGACTGAAGACAGACCCATCCGCTCGCAGAATAAAAGT
>Ga0123336_10003945_pt1 | contig 12222 bp, 10 predicted proteins | sample SSSSmetaG_FD_96466 | JGI IMG/M metagenome (GOLD analysis project Ga0123336, IMG submission 96466) | Glacier valley bacterial and archeal communities from Borup Fiord, Nunavut, Canada, to study Microbial Dark Matter (Phase II) - ​SSSS metaG | ecosystem: Environmental > Aquatic > Freshwater > Ice... | reverse complement strand
GCCCCTCGGACCTGAGCAACCTCAGGGAGACGTGCCTTCGGCGCACGACGTGACGCCGCCGTCCGTGACCTTGCAAACGAAGACCTTGCGCAGGATTCCGAAGAGGAACCCGTCGTTGCGCGTGATGACCACCTTGTCGGGGCCGGCGCCGGCGACGCCGCCGTAGCCGCAGCCCGAGGCCGCGGAAGCGATGACAGACGCGGCAAACAGGAAACAGGTGAGCTTCTTCATTTAATTTTAACCTTCTCGTTCAGAAAAATTTGATTGGAGGTCTTCCAGAGGAAGCACCATCGGGCAGGTGAGAATTACGGCGAGTCGGCTTCTGCGCAGCTCTGCACGCCGCCGTCAGACACCTTGCACACGAACACCTTACGGAGGATCCCGAAGAGGAAACCGTCGTTGCGCGTGATGACGACCTTGGATCCGTCCGAGGTTGCGCCCACGCCACCGTACGCACAACCAGAGAGAGCCGGTGCGGCGAGCGCGGCGGCGAGTACGAAGCCCATAACCTTTTTCATGTGATCGGTCTCCTGCAAGTAGTAGCCCGTGGATCTTACTTAATCGGTTTTACGGGCACGAATTTTCGACCATACAGCGGCCGCCTACGCCAAACGGGGATAGAACGTTTGGTCTCGTACCGTCAAGCCTGTTAATGCAGCAACGTGCCTCGGCTCGCGTGACTTTATGTCAGCTTGCAGACCGGACGGATACCGAAATGCGCCACATCCGTGCAGTTGCGATGGTCGCGCCGGCGATCGTGTTCTTCGGGGTTCCCGCGCTCGCCGACGGCGGATCCGGCGGGAAATTTCCGGTCGGCGTGCGTTTCGACGATCGCGAGCCGCCCCCCCCCGAGCCGTCCGCGCCCGCGGAGCCGCCGCCCTCCGACGGCCCCGCGCAGCGTCCGACCGACGCGCCGGCGATCGCGACGCCCATCGGACCGGAAAAGACGCCCGGCATCGAACCGGCGCCCGGCGCGCCCACCGATCCGACGACGAACGAGACCGGCAAGCGCATCGGCGTCGGCGTCGACGCGCTGCTCGTCGCGCCGGTGAGCGACTTCCGCGATCTCACGGGACCGATCGCTGGGCCCGTGCTCCGTTTCGGCTATCGCGTCATCCCGCTGCTCGAGATCGCCGTCCGCGGCGGCTACCTGTTCGGGACGAAGAAGACCACCGACGGTGTCCTCACGAAGGTCGACATCCTTCCGCTGTGGCTCGGCGCGCGCCTCTTCATGTGGAAGCCGTTCGTCGGTCCGTACGTGACGCTCGAGGCCGGGATGAACTCGCTGCTGCCCTCCGTCGATCCCGCGCCCACCACCCTCGCCGCCGAGAAGCGCAGCGAGCTGCGTCGCCGCTTCGGAGGGAACATGGGCTTCGGCTACCTGTTCAGCGAGAACCTGCCGTTCGACCTCCGGGCGCAGCTCATGCTGCTCAACCTCATCGGTCAGAGCAGCGACGTCCAGGAGACCATCAACGTGGGCCTGAGCCTGGGGGCTGGCTACACGTTGCAGTTCTGATCGCCCATCTGATGCGGATGCCGGCGTTCGGGTCTAAGCTTGGAATCGTGCGTTTTCGAAGGCTCTGGGCACTGACCTCGCTGGGGCTCGCCGCGCTCGTCGTGGCGCCGCACGCTTCGGGACAGGACTTCGATCCGCGCGGCCGGAAGAAGCCGGGAGGCGGCAGGCCGGCGCAGCCGGGAGGCGGCGGACGTCCCGCGCCCCCCGGCGCCGGCGCGCGCCCCGCGCAGCCTGCAAACCCCGGAAAACCGGGAAGTCCCGACGCGGGCCAGTCGCAGACGGTCCTCATCGAGCGCTACACGAAGGTCGTCCTCGGCCAGCCCGGCTCGCCCTTCCCGCTCCAGCGCCTCGCGCAGCTCTATCGCGATCGCGACGGTAACCTCGCCGCGCTCGTGAAGGATTTCGACGCGCGCGCCGCGGCCTCGGGCGCGGAGCAGTACGCGTCGACGGTGATCCTCGCGGGCATCGCGAAGATCGACGGCCGCCCGGACGACGCGATCCGCACGTACGAAAAGGCGATCGGGATGAAGGGGAACGACCCCGTCGCGATCCTGGCGCTCGCCCGCCTCCTCCAGGATCGCGGCGATGCCGCAGCGCGCAAGCGCTACGAGGACGCGCTCGCCCTCCAGACCGTCCCCGCTGAGAAAGAGCAGACCCTCCGCACCCTCATGACGCTCGCGCTCGACGGCAAGGACTTCGCCGGCGCGAAGACCTTCCACCAGCAGCTCGTGAGGGGGCAGCCCACCAGCCTCCCGGTGAAGGGAGAGCTCGCGCGCGAGCTCTTTCAGCGCGCCGAGTACGAGAAATCCGAGGCCGAGTTCAAGGATCTCGTGAACGCCGCGTCCGGCGACAACCGCGCCCTCGCCCCCGCGCTCAAGGATCTCGGCAAGGCCCAGGCAAAGGCGCACAAGAACGCCGAGGCCCTCGCGACCTTGAAGAAGGCGCTCGGCGCCGCCGGGCAGGAGGCCGCAGTCCGCGCCGAGATCTACGAGACCATCACCGAGATCTACCGCGCCGATCAACAGCTCCCCATCCTCATCAAGCAGATCGAGGACGAGCACCCGTCCGACTTCCAGCGCCTCGCGCTCCTCGGCGCCCTCTATGAAGAGACGGGTGACTCTGGCAAGGCACTGGACACCTTCAAGAAGGCGCTCGCGGTCAACCCCAAGCACATCGACCTGCGGCTCAAGATGATCCGCGTGCTCCAGTCGCAGGGCGAGCTCGACAAGGCGATCACCGAGTACGAGGCGCTGATCCGCGCCGCCCCCAACAACCCGCAGTTCGTCTTCGATCAGTGCGAGGCGCTGATGCAGCGCGGCGACCGCGTGCGCGCGATGAAGCTCCTCACCGAGCTCGAGGCCCGCGGCCAGACCGACGAGGAGGTGCTCTCCCGCCTCGCTGATTTCTACGGGCGTATCGGCGAGAACGAGCGCTCGCTCAAGGTGCTCACGCGCCTCGCCTCCACGTCGGTCAACGATCCCGGACACCTCGTCGACCTCGGCGACCGGTACTTCCAGGACGGCAACCAGCCGCTCGCCATCGCCACGTGGCGGCGGATCCTCACGAGCATCACGCCGCGCGCCCGCGCGCTCTCCGCCCTCGGCGACGTGTACCTGGAGCACGACATGACCACCGACGCGCTGGCCGCGTTCAAGGAGGCGGTGCAGCTCGATCCCCAGAGCCTCGTCTTCAAGAAGCAGCTCGCAGGCGCGCTCGAGCGTTCGAAGAGCTACCGCGAGTCGCGCGTCATCTGGCAGGAGCTCGCCGACAAGGCGCGCGCCAGCGGCGACAAGATCCTCGCGCGCGAGGCGCGCACGCGCATCGTCACGCTGTGGGGCTTCGAGCGCATCCTCGACGCGCAGATACCGATCCTGAACCAGAAGTTCGCGGCCACCCCGCCCGACGTCGAGGCCGGGCGCATGCTCGCCGAGGTGCAGCTGCACGAGCGCAAGCTCCCCGATGCCGAGGTCACGCTTCGCCGCGTGATCACCGTCGCCCCGGGAGACGCCGACAGCTACCTCGCGCTCGAGCGCGTGCTCGTGCAGGAGAACAAGACGAGCGACGCGATCGCGGTGCTCGAGAAGCTCGTCTCCGTGGAGCCGAAGCGCGCGCGCGAGCTCTATCAGCGCATGGCGCAGTACGCGCTCCAGCTGTACCGCGACGACGACGCCATCAAGTACGCCGCGCGCGCCGTGGAGCTGAATCCAGACGACGCCGAAGGCCATCGCCGCCTCGGCGAGATGTACAAGCAGCGGCAGGACGTCGAGCACGCCATCGTCGAGTTCCGCGCCGCCATCGCGAAGAACGATCGCCTCTACATCACGTACCTCGAGCTCGCCGACCTCCTCCTTTCGAAGGGCCAAGGCGAAGAGGCCGATCGCTTGTTCCGCCGCGTGATCCGCGGCGCGCCTGACGAGGAGCTCGTCTCCCGCGCTGCGCGCCTCTCGATGCAGATCAACCTGGGTAAGGGCACGCTCGAGTCCCTCGAGCAAGAGCTCTTGCCGCTCGCCATCGGCAACCCGCAGCGCAAGGTGTACCGGCGGCTGCTCGTCGAGATCTACGGCAACCTCACGTTCGCGCTCGTGCAGCGCAGCAAGCACGGCAACACCAAGGAGGCCGAGGAGGCGCGCGCCTCGCTGGCGCGCATCGGCGGCCGCGCCGTGAAGCCGCTGCTCGACGCCCTCGCCGACGGTGACGCCGGGCAGCAGCGCGTCGCCATCGACGTGCTCGGCTACGTGCAGAACAAGAACGCCGGCTCGGCGCTGTTCGCGTTCGCGACCGGTCAGTCCGAGGGCCCGCTGCGCACGCGCGCGATGCTGGCGTGCGGCGCGCTGCGCGACGTCAACCTTCTCCCGCGCTACCAGGGCCTGCTCTTCCCCAAGCAGGAGGGCGGCGGCGAGGCGATGGCTTCGGACTCGATCGCCGTCGCGGCGACGTGGGCGGTGGCGAAGCTCGGCGACAAGCGCGCCATGCCCCTGCTGCGGAAGGTCGCGCAGAGCGGGACTCCCGACATGCGAGCGTTCGCGGTGCTCGGGCTCGGCGCGCTCAAGGACAAGACGAACACCCCGCTGCTCGCCAGCACTGCGCGCTCGCTCGACGCCGGGACGGTGGCGCGCGCCGCGTCGGCGTACGCGCTCGGCGAGCTCGGCGCGGACGGCGAGACCACGACGCTCGTGACCCTCGCCGAGGGCACCGACGCGCTGCCGCGCCAGATGGCGATCCTCGCGCTCGCGCGCATGGGCATGGCGAAGGGCGAGCCACCGGGCGGCAAGGCCGCGCTCGCGGCGATGTCCGATGCCGTGTTCTCCGGCGAGGCCGAGGGCGGCGGTCGCGCGCGGCAGTCGTCGGAGACGCTGCGCCAGGCTGCGGCTGGCGCGCTCGTGCTCCTCGCGACCAGGGGCGCCGCCGAGCAGCGGCCCGATCCGCTGCCCGCACCGGACGACAGCGTCGACGCGGAGACCACGCTCGATCAGCTGGTGCCGCGCAACCTGGCCGCGAAGGACCGCGCCGCGGCGCTCGTCACGTTCGCCGATCCCCTGAAGCGCGCGGCGCAGAGCGCCCTGTCGACCTCGACCGAGCGGGCGCGCGCGGTGCTCGATGCGCTCGGCGCTCGCGAAGGCGCGTTCGAGCCGTTCCTCGGCAACGAGGATGCGCCGGAGCTCACCACTGCACGGGCCAAGGCGCGCGAGATCGCGCAGGCCCTCGAGCCGAGCGTCCTCGCGCTCTCGCGCCATCCCGATCCCACGGTGCGGACGAAGGCGCTCGTGCTGCTCTCGCGCTCGAAGACGGACGCCGCCGCCGCTGCCATCGCGCAAGCGGTCACCGATCCCGCGGACAACGTGCAGCGCGTCGCGCTCGGCTCGATGGGGCAGCACCCCGACGCGAAGTCGGTGGCCGCCGCCGCGAAGGTGATGCGCGGGCACGAGAGCTGGGCGATGCGCGTGCTCGCGGCGGGGGCGCTGGGGCGCCTGGGCGGCGCCGGTGCGGGCGCCGAGGCGACGAAGCAGCTGAAGGAAGCGGCGACGAAGGAGAGCTACGCGCTCGTGCGGGAGGCCGCGCTCGTGGCGCTCGCCAGCTACGACAAGGCGGAGGCCTCGCAGCTCGCGATCACCATCGCCACCACCGACCCCGAGCCGCGCGTCCGCGAGACCGCCGCAAAGATCCGAACTTCGAAGTAAGCTCGGGGCTCGCGATGCGCTCGTCTTGCCTCCTGTTGGTCCTCGCCTTTTTCGTCGCGCCGCTGGCGCTCGGGTGTCGCGACGTGAGCCGCTACTCCTCGAAGGGCGATCACTTCGAGGGTGACATCGTGAAGGGCAGCTTCGTGCGGACCGGCATCGCCGACGACGCGAAGCTCTGTCTCGTCCTCGATGCCGAGCACCTCCAGGACATACCGGGCACCATCACCTCCTCCGACGGGCGCTTCCGGTCGACGCCGCTCCGGCCCATTCCCCAGATCTGGCACGACCCGCTCTCCACGCTCTCCTTCGGCGACGGCCGCCGTCAGAACCTCCTCTACGTCGCGACGCCGCTCGCCGAGGGCGGCGACGGCAGCGACATCACGGTGGTCGTCTCGCTCATGACCGAAGGCGGCGTCGAGATCCGGATGATGCGCGGCGCGCCCCAGACCGACGGCGTAGCTCCCTCGACCACGCCGCCGATGTTTGGCGTGTTCACCCTCCAACGACGTGAAGGCCAGTGCTCGTTCTAGGCATCGAGTCCTCGTGCGACGAGACGGGCGCGGCGGTCGTGGACGAGCACGGGCGCGTCCTCGCCGACGTCGTGCAGAGCCAGGTGAGCTTGCATGCGCCGTACGGCGGCGTGATCCCCGAGCTTGCCTCGCGCGATCATCTCCGCAACGTGGGGCCGGTGGTGCGCGAGGCGCTCGAGCGCGCGAATGCCGGGTGGGATGCGCTCGCGGGCATCGCGGTCACGAATCGACCGGGGCTCGTGGGCGCCCTCCTGGTGGGCGTGCAGGCCGCGAAGGGGCTCGCGTGGGCGCGCGGGCTGCCGCTCGTGGGCGTCGATCATCTCGTGGGTCACCTGCTCGCGGTGTTCCTGCGGCGCGAGGCGGGGACGGCGGAGGAGCCGCCGGCCTTCCCGTTCGTCGCGCTGCTCGCTTCGGGCGGGCACACGGCGATCTATCGCGTCGACGGACCGAGCGCAGCGCAGGTGCGAGAGCTCGGCGCCACGCGCGACGACGCGGCGGGCGAGGCCTTCGACAAGGTCGGCAAGGTGCTGGGGCTCGGGTATCCCGGCGGGCCGGTGATCGATCGCCTGGCACGCGGCGGTGACGCGACCGCGGTGCCGCTCACGCTGCCGATGGGGCACTCGAAGTCGTTCGAGCTGAGCTTTTCCGGGATCAAGACGCAGGTCGCGGCGCGGGTTCGCGAGCACGGCATCCCGAAGACGGAGAAGGAGCTCGCGGACACGTGCGCGTCGTTCCAGACGGCGGTGACGTCGGTGCTGGCGAAGAAGCTCGTGGCGGCCGCCGTGCAAGAGGACGTACGCACGGTGGTGATCGGCGGAGGCGTTGCGGCGAACCGCGAGCTCCGTGCGCGCGTCACGGCGCTGGCCGCCGAGCACGGCCTGCGTGCGGTGCTCCCCGAGCTCGCGAGCTGCACCGACAACGCGGCGATGATCGCGTACGCGGGGCTCGTTCGCCTCCAGGCGGGCGAGCGCGACGGCTGGGACCTCGTCGCCACGAACGCGACCTCGCTGCCGCGAACGACGCGCAAGGGGCGCGGCATCCGCTAACGCTCCGCAGCGCTCCAGCCCGGGCTCGACAATCATCTCCATCGTGCTCATGAAGACCAGCCAGTCGAGCGGCCGTGCGGCGCGCCGATGGCGACGCCCGCTTCGCTCGCGCACGGCATCGCGAGAAAGGGCGAGTGGAAGCGGATCTGATGAGCGAACGCGTCGACCCGAGGTGCCAGCCGAAGCGCGAGTGCTTGATCTCGTCGCGCAGGATCTGGTCGAGCACGCGTCTTCCGAGGCGATGTCACGCGCAACGGCGCGCCCGGGCTGACGGCGACTCTGGCGCTCGCCCTCACCATGACCGGCGCGGTGATCGCCTGGCGGTTCTCCGCCGCGGCGACCGGCCGTACGGATGCGGTCAGTGGTGGCAGGCCGTCATGATGAAGCCAGCCACGAAAGCGACTCCCCAGAGGGGCATGAGCATGCGAAGGATGGGATTTTCCAAGGTGACGAGGCGCTTTGTTAGCAAGCCACGGGCCGACGATTACAAGTGTAAAACACCAATGATTCCAGGCCTGGGGCTTCGTTTACCGTCCAAATTCGACGCCGTCGGGCAACGCTTTCGCGACAGGAATGTCATGCTGAACGCCTCGAGCTGGACCGTGTGGCGCCCTTGCCAGCCGCCAGCATGATGACCGGCATCTCGGTCGGGCACCCCAGGCGGAAGGGGAACCAGTGGCCGAAACCCGAGGTCGTGTAGAGCCGCGAGGGCGAGCCGAAGAGCGACGAGCGACGCGCGCTGCGCGAGCTTGGCCGCACGCGCTCGTAGGTCCCCCACCAGCTCGTCTCGGGACGGATCCACGCGAGCAGGCTCCGGCCGAAGAGCCCGACCTGACCGCCGTGCGTGTGGCCGGCGAGGGTGAGGTCGAAGCCGCAGGCGGCAGCGGGCGCGAGGCCCTCCGGTCGATGGCAGAGGAGCAGGCGAAAGTCGGCGTGTTCGGGTGCGTGCGCGGCGGCGTGCTCGATGGAGGGCGCGAGGAGCTTCGCGATGTCGCCGCCGATCTGCACGGGATCGTCGGCGCCGCCCACGAACAGCCGCGCCCGCCCCACGTCGAGGGTACGTCCCGACGACACGAGCAGCGGGACGCGGCTCGCTTCGAAGTGCGGACGCGTGTGCTGGATGCCATGCAGGTACTCGTGGTTGCCGAGCGATGCGAGCGCGCCATGGCGAGCCGCCGCGCGGGCCACGAGCTCCATGGCGCCAGCGATCTGCGTCGGATCGTCCGCAACGTCGCCGGTCAGCACGATGAGATCGGGGCGCTGCACGGCTAGCACCGCCTCGAGGCCGCGCTCGAGATCCGCGAGCTGACGGCACGCACCGAGGTGGAGATCGCTGAGGTGCAGGATGCGGAACCCCTCTAGGTCGGGATGCAGGCCCTCGTAGATCATGGTCACGACCGGCATCCGCGGCTTCGCGTCGGCGCTGGCGAACCCACTCGCCCCCGTGGCGGCGGCGATCGCCGGGATCGAGGCGGCGCCGGCGCGCATCATCCCGCGGCGAGAGATGCGCCGCTTCGAGGCGGCAGATGCATCGAAATCGCCGCCCGGCGCAAGCAGACCGCGCGGGCGCAGCGCGAACACGAGCCCGCGGTCGAGCACGGCGCTGAGCGGCATCACGAGGGCCGCAGGCGCCAGTACGAGGATGCCGATGTACGTCATGCCCGCGCCACAGGTCACGTAGGTCCAGCGGCCCAGACTGATGCCCGCCGCCCAGATCGCCAGGCCCGTGAGCATCCCCGCGAACGAGAGGAACGTCGCCACGCGCACCGCGCGGGTCTGCCACCACTGCGGCTGGATGAGACGCGCCGACGTCATGACGGCGATGAACATTGCGCCCACGATGAGCAGCGCCTCGCGCGGCGGAAGGATCGGCCACATCAGCGATCCCCTCGCGAAGCGGCGGCGGCGGCGCTGGCGTCGACCGCCGCGAGCGCCCGTGGATCGCCGAGCGCGTCGACCTCCGCCGCGAGGATGGCGTCGGCGCGTTCCACGCCAGCGGCATGACGGAGCCTGCGCATCGCCACGCCCAGCGCCAGCACCACGGCGGCAAAGAGCACGGCGATCCCGATCACGCCGCCGCGGGCGCGGGCGCGGGGCGTCTCGAGCGCCGCGACGAGCCCACCGAGCGTCTTCACGTCGTCTCCTCGCACGTACACCGCTGCGCCGCTGAGGTGCTCGACGTACCCCGTGAGCCGGCGCGCCTCCTCGCGCGCGGCCGGGCTCGCGCCCGGCGAAGCCATGAAGCCGACGCGCTTCTCGAGCAAGCGCCCCGGCTCGATCGCGAGGCGCGTGCCGCCGCCCACGTCGGCATCGATGATCTGCAGCGCGCTCCCTGCCACGACTGGCGCGCCGACCCGCACCTCGCGCACGCCCTCCGACGCGATCCGCTGGTGGAGCGAGGCCGCGACCACGCGTCCGTCGGTCAGGCCGGCCTGGTCGAGGACCACGCCCACCACCGCGCCGTGCTCGACGATCGGCGTGATGCCCCAGGTCGACTCGAGCATCTCGTCTGCAGCGAGGGGCACGGCGAAGCGCACCGCGCGCGGCGTCGCCTCGGCGAGGTCGTGCGCCGCCTCGGGCGTGAGCGCCCAGCGAATGCGCCATTCCAGGCCATCCTGCACGCGGACCGGCGTGAAGAGGGCCGCGGAGATCGCGGTCTCGCGTGGCGGCTCGGCATCAGCGCTCGCCGCGAAGGCCACGAGCGCGAGGAGCACGACGAAGAAGAGGCGAACGGCAAAAGGGCGCGCTGGGATCCGGTCCATGGGTCACCTCACTCGTGGGCCGAGGGTGCAGACGCCGCGATGTGATCGATGCCGCCGCTGAAGGCGGTGCGCTCGGGGAAGATCGGCGAGGCGAGCGAGGTGAGCTGCAGCAGCGTGAGCAGCTGCATGGCGAGCGTGACGCCCACGGGGAGGAAGACGCTGCGCTTCTTCGTGCCGGGCTCGAGCCGGCGCACCACGCCGCGCACGAACATAACGGTGCCGGTGAGCAGCGCGATCGCCGCCGAGCCGATGCCCAGCACCGGGCCGGCCCAGGCGCTGGAGTGGTAGTAGAGCGCGACCAGTGGCGCGAGCACCGCCAGCACGAGCGTCCCGCCGAACACCCCGCCGGCGAAGCCGAGCGCGAGGTCGCTCCCGCGCACGCGCGTCCCGGAGAGACGCCACGCGAGCAGACCGGCGGGGGCCGCGAACGCGCACGAGAGCAGCACCACCATCGGCACCTTGTAGAGATTCGCGACCGCGAGGCCTGCCGATCGACTACCCGCCGCGACGCCCCACAGGGCAGCGAACACGAGCGACGCGAGCAGCGCGAACACGACGAGCTGCAGGCGGCGCGAGCGTCCGGCATCGGCCGCGGGTATCGCGCGGCCACAGGCGATGTCGATCAACGTGACGAGGGTTTCCATCTTCTTCGTTTCCTCCGGAGACGAGGATGGGGTGCCCACGTGGACGGCAGGCGAGCGCCAGCGTGAAACGACGGCGCCGGGGCTGTGAAACGCGCGTGAAACGGTCAGAGGAGGGGCAAGGTCACGCGGAACGTGGCGCCCGCTCCCGGGCTCGAGAGCGCGGTCACGCTCCCGCCGTGCGCCTCGGCGACCGCCTTCACGAGGGCGAGGCCGAGGCCCGTGCCCTTCTGCTTCCGGGCGGTGGGCTCGGTGGCGCCGCCGACCGCGCGCGTGGTGAAGAAGCGCTCGAACATCCGCGGCAGATCCTTGTCCGAGATGCCGGGGCCGGTATCGGAGACCTCGAGGGTCACGTCGTTCTCGACGCGCTTCACGAGGACGCGGACCTCGCCGTCCTTGCCCGCGAACGACGCTGCGTTGTCGACGAGGTTGCGGACCAGCGAATCGAGGCGCGGCTCGACGCCTTCGATCGTCGCCGAGGCGTCGGCCTCCACCGTGAAGCGGACCTCGGGGTGCCCCTCCTCGATGGCGGCGGTGACGCCGCGCGCGAGCGCTGCGAGGTCCACGGGACCGCGGGCCTCGTTGGGCATGCCGGCCTCGGCGCGGGCCAGCTCGAGGAACTGCGAGACGAGCGCATCGAGCCGCGAGCTCGAGTCGGCGAGGATGCGGGAGAGGCGAGCGGCGCGCTTCTCGTCGACCGCGCCGGCCTCGAGCGTCTCGGCGCACGTCCGGATGGCGGCGACGGGATTCTTGAACTCGTGCACCAGGTCCGCGACGAACGCCTCGTTGGCGCGCCGGCGATCGTCGAGCGAGCCGAGCAGGCCGTTGAAGGCGTCGGCCAGCTCCGCCACCTCATCGCCCGGGCGCGGGTCGAGATCGGCGCGCGGGTTCGCGCTCCGCGCTTTCTCGAGCACGCGCTCTCGCAGCCACTCGATGGGCCGCACCATGCGCCGCCCCATCCACCACGAGAAGCCGAGCGCGAGCGGCAGCATCAGCACCGAGAGCCGGAGCAGCTGGTAGCGCAGATCGTAGAGCGCGCGGACCGCCCGCCGCGACGACTCCTGCACGTAGATCACCTCCGTCGCGTCGTCGATGACGACGGCCCGCGCGGCGTGACACACGAGCAGCTTGCCCGCGGGCGACGTTCGGCACCCCGTGTCGACGTCGGCATCGGGTGGTGCCGTGGGCGCGGTGCTCGCGAAGAGCGTGGAGACGGGCGCCGGTCCGCCGGGGACCGCGCTGCGCGCCGTACCGATCGGGTAACGGTGCGCCGACCCCTCGGGAAGCGGCACGGGCGGCGGCGGCCCCGCGATCTCCCAGCGCGTGACCTTCTGGATCTCGGGCCGCCGCGGCACGGGCCCGAGGGTCTCGTCGAACTCGCGGAGCGTGGGCGCGCCGTCGGGTCCGAAGAACCACGTGCCGATGGCATGGACGAAGTCCGTGCCTTGATCGCGATCGACGTCGAGCCGCTCCGACCCATCCTTCGCCACGACGCGGATGCGCGCGGTGTGGCGCGTGGCCACCTCGGCGAGGCGCTCCTCGGTCTGCG
>Ga0123336_10003943_pt1 | contig 12223 bp, 9 predicted proteins | sample SSSSmetaG_FD_96466 | JGI IMG/M metagenome (GOLD analysis project Ga0123336, IMG submission 96466) | Glacier valley bacterial and archeal communities from Borup Fiord, Nunavut, Canada, to study Microbial Dark Matter (Phase II) - ​SSSS metaG | ecosystem: Environmental > Aquatic > Freshwater > Ice... | reverse complement strand
TAACGCCCAGTTTATTGCCTTTACAGGAACACCTCTTCTTGGGAATAAGCGTTTAACAAACTCATGGTTTGGTGATTATGTCAGTGAATATAACTTTGCACAATCCATAGAAGATCATGCAACTGTTCCGCTTTACTACACTAAAAGAGTGCCAGAAGTGGAGCTGAAAAATGACTTTATAAATTCCGACTTTGCAGAAATTTTAGAGCAGGAAAATTTAACAGATACAGAGCAAAAACGCCTAGAAAATCACTATGCAAAAGAGCTTGAAGTCCTAAAGCGTGATGACAGATTAGATACTATTGCAAAAGATATAGTTTATCATTTTCCACGCAGAGGATTCTTTGGCAAAGGAATGGTTATATCTGTTGATAAGTTTACTACTGTTAAGATGTATGACAAGGTAAGCTATTATTGGAAAGAAGAAATTAAAAAGCTAAATGCTGATATTACCAAAGAAAAAGATGAGGTAGAAAAACTAAAACTAAAGCGCATGGTGGACTATATGCGGAAAGTTAAAATGGCTGTAATTATTAGCTATGAAGATAGTGATGGAGAAGAAGAAAAATTTAATAAGCAAGAACTGTCTCTAAAATTACACATTGAGCGTATGAAAGAAGTTGATAAAAACAGCTTTGACATAGAAGATAACTTTAAAGATGATAATCACCCATTGCAGCTTGTTTTTGTTTGTTCTATGTGGCTGACAGGGTTTGATGCACCTTCTGTATCCACATTGTATCTTGACAAGCCAATGAAGGGACACACTCTCATGCAGGCAATAGCAAGAGCCAATCGTGTATATCCTGGAAAAAACAACGGAATTATTGTAGATTATCTGGATGTATTTAAATATTTAAAGCGAGCACTTGCTGATTATGCTAGCTCTGAAGACGATGTTATGCCCGTAAAAGATATTGAAAAATTATTAGAACAACTTAATGAAACGATAGAAAGCACAGTAAACTATTGTGCTGAGATTGGTGTGTTTTTAAACCTTGTTAGTAGCCAAATAGATACTTTTAAGAAGCTTGATGTTTTTGAAAGTTTTGCAAATACAATTTTAGGCAATGATGAATGGAAAAACGAATTTAAAGTATATGCAAATACAGTAGAAATGCTATATGAATCACTACGTCCGGATATATTTAAAATGGAATGGGATAATTCCTTAAAAGAAGTTATTTTATATCTAAGAGGAATCATTGAAGGGAAAATACAACCTGAAAGGTTAGAAGCGGCTAGAGCAAAAATTGATCAACTTTTAGACCAAAGTGTTTTAGTTGCGGAAGAAACGCCCACATATAGTATTGTCACTACGGGCAAAGAGATTGACCTATCAAAACTAAACATTGATGAATTAAGAGCACAGCTGAAAAAAACCAAATACAAAAATATAGAAATAGCACATCTGCGGGAGTATATTGAGGGAAAACTTGCAAATATGATACGAAAAAATGTAACTAGAGGAAACTTTGCAGACTTGTTTCAAAATATCATTGATAACTATAATGCCGGTGGCTCTGCTAATGATGACTTTTTTGAAAAGCTATTAAAATTTATGGAAGACTTAAAGCAGGAAGAAGAGCGCCATATTAAAGAAGAGCTGAAGGAAGAAGAACTTGAGATTTTTGATTTGCTTAGAAAAGAAAAACTAACAAAAGATGAAGAAAAGAAAGTTAAGCTTGCTGCAAAAATGCTATACGAAACACTTATTAAGAAGAAGTCAGAACTGTTCATTGTAGGCTGGCAAAATGACCCCCAACCGAAAGAAAAGGTAAAAACTTAAATAAGCAATATACTTAATAGCTTTTTGCCAGAAACTTATGAGAGAGATATCTTCACACAAAAAAGTAATGTTGTATATGAACATATTTTAGATCAAGCAATTATGGGGTTTAGCTGGACAGCATAATAAATTAAGTGAAAGGAATATTTGATACCTAGCGGGAAGGTTTTAGGGTTCAGAAGTTGCCTCTGTAGTATTGCGTTAAGAAAAGCTTAGTAGCTTTTTCAAATGGCTCTTAGCCGCGTTGTTTGAGCGTAGCGAGTTTGCGGCGTTCATTTGAAAAAGCTGCTTAGATTTTTAGCAATACGGAAGTGAGCAACTGGAGAACCCTAAAATCTTCCCGCGGCATATACAAATCTATACCTACAAGTTTCCAGTTCTTAAAGGTAATCATGTGAACCTAAGGCGATTTTCGTACCCTTATAGGGATTTACATAATTATCGAACGATGTTATACTAAAGTATAATTTAATATCGATGTTTTGCGGGGGGACCATTTTGGTTGAGAAGGTTAAAGCCTGACCCTTAGAACCTGTTAGTTAATACTAGCGTAGGGAAGCAAGTCTTGTACTTTGTATGAGGTGGTAGGTGCTTACTGTTGTTATAGTAGGTGCCTTTTTTATTTCCCTAAATAAGATATTGAGTTAATAAATCTTATGAAGGAGCGATGTAAAGTGAAGTATGCAACACAAATGGAAGTAGCAAGAAGTGGCATGGTGACGCGCGAACTAGAGATAGTCGCAACAAAAGAAATGATGGATGTAGAGGATTTAAGAGAATTAGTAGCACAGGGCAAGGCAGTTATTCCGGCCAATAAGAATCATAAGTCTTTAGATCCTAATGGCGTGGGGAATAAACTTAAAACTAAAATCAATGTTAATCTTGGCACCTCTAGAGACTGTGTTAACCTTGATCTTGAGATGGAAAAAGTACAAAAAGCAGTTGAAATGGGAGCCGAGTCTATTATGGATTTAAGTTCATTTGGAGATACGCATAGTTTTAGGAAGAAGCTTATTAAAGAATGTACAGCTATGATAGGAACAGTACCTATTTATGATGCTATTGTTTATTATAATAAACCTTTAGCTGAAATCACGGCTAAAGAGTGGTTAGCTGTTGTTAAAATGCATGCAGAAGATGGAGTGGACTTTATGACCATTCATTGTGGTATTAATAATTCTACAGCACAAAGATTTAAGAATAATAAACGCCTAACCAATATTGTTTCAAGAGGTGGATCGCTGATTTTTGCTTGGATGGAGATGACGGGTAATGAGAATCCATTCTATGAGTTTTATGATGAAGTTTTAGATATTTGTAGAGCCTATGATGTAACAATAAGCCTAGGGGATGCCTGCAGACCTGGTTCGATAGAGGATGCAAGTGATATTTCTCAGATTGAAGAACTGGTTGTTCTTGGAGAACTTACGCAAAGAGCATGGGATAAAGATGTTCAGGTGATTGTTGAAGGGCCGGGGCATATGCCACTCGATCAAATTGAGGCGAATATGAGGATTCAGCAAACAGTATGTAAAGGAGCTCCTTTTTATGTTTTAGGACCACTTGTAACAGATGTGGCTCCTGGTTATGATCATATTACAGCTGCTATAGGGGGTGCTATTGCAGCAACTTATGGGGCATCTTTCCTTTGCTACGTAACACCAGCTGAGCATTTAAGATTACCAAACTTAGAGGATATGAAGGAGGGCATAGTAGCTTCTAAGATTGCAGCGCATGCAGCAGACGTTGCAAAAGGTATTAAAGGTGCCAAAGTATGGGATCATGAGATGAGTACCGCAAGAAAGAATCTTGACTGGGAAAAGATGTTTGAGCTTGCTATTGATCCTGAAAAGGCTAGAAGGTATAGGAAAGAATCCATGCCTGAACACGAGGATAGCTGCACAATGTGCGGCAAAATGTGCGCAGTAAGAAATATGAATAAAATTTTAAGCGGCGAGCGTATCGATGTTATATAGGAGGAGAAAAATATGTTTGAAACGATATTAGAGAATGTATCTCAAAAAACACCGCTTGTTCATGCGATTACAAATTATGTAACTGTTAATGACTGTGCCAATATTATTTTGGCATCAGGGGGTTCTCCTATTATGGCTGATAATATCTATGAAGTTGAAGAGATTACTTCGATATGCAATGCTCTTGTTATTAATATTGGAACCATTAATGATGTGTTAGTAGAATCAATGATAAAAGCAGCAAAGCGGGCTAATGTAATAGGGAATCCTATTATATTAGATCCTGTTGCAGTAGGTGCCTCTAAGTTAAGAACGGATACTGTGGGTAGGCTTTTACAGGAAGTTAAGTTCTCTGTTATAAGAGGGAATATATCTGAAATTAAAGCGATTGCTTTAGGGAGTAATACGGCTAAAGGCGTTGATGCAGATGAGTCGGATGTTATAAATACGAATAATCTTGAAGAAACCATTGCTTTTGCACAGGCACTTAGTAAAAAAACGGGTGCAGTTATTGTTATATCAGGCGCCATGGACTTAGTAACGGACCATGAAAAAACTTATCTTATTTATAATGGACATCCACTTATGGCAAAGGTCACTGGGACAGGATGTATGCTTACAGCTGTTATAGGCAGTTACTGCGGAGCGAACAAAGATAATATTTTAGAGGCAACAGCTGCTGCTGTTAGCAGCATGGGGCTTTCGGGTCAGCTTGCCTATGATAAGCTGAGCCAAACTGATTTTGGAACCTCGACTTACCGTACTTACATCATTGATTATATGAGTCAGATGAATAGTGACTTATTGAATGGGGGCCTTGAAATTGAAATTAGATAAAAAAGCAATGCTCCTCTACGTTGTAACAGACAGGACATGGCTTGGAAAAAACCATCTTAATGAGCAGGTTGAGGAAACTATTAAAGGTGGCGCAACATTTATTCAGCTAAGAGAAAAAGAGTTAGACTATGACGCTTTCGTAGAAGAAGCCTTAAAGATAAAAGAAGTAACAGATAAGTTTGGTGTTCCTTTTGTGATTAATGACAACGTACAAGTGGCATTGGAGGTAGATGCAGACGGTGTTCATGTAGGACAAAGTGATGCTAGCGTAGGAGAAGCACGGAAGCTTATTGGACAGGACAAAATATTGGGCGTTTCAGTTCAAACAGTAGAAGATGCACTACTTGCAGAAAAAAATGGTGCTGATTATATTGGAGTAGGGGCTGTATTTAATACGTCAACAAAGTTAGATGCAAACACAATCTCTTTTGATACGTTAAAAGCTATTTGTAGGGCAGTTAGTATCCCTATAGTCGCAATAGGCGGGATTAGTGAAGGGAATGTTCTGGAGCTTAAGGGAAGCGGCGTAGATGGCATTGCTGTTATTTCCGCCATATTTGCAAAACCTGATATTTTGGAAGAAACACAAACACTATGGGCTCTTTCAAAAGAAATGGTGAGGGGATGAAGTTTAAAGGAGCAATATTTGATCTTGATGGTACGCTGATAGATTCTATGACGGTATGGGAGAATATAGGAGCTGAATTTTTATTAAGCCACGGCATTACACCACCCAAAAACATAAAAGCTATTTTAAAGCCAATGAGTTTTTATCAATCAGCAAAGTATTTTATGGAGGAGTATAAAATCAGTTATACGCCAGAAGAGATTATGGATAGGGTTTATGAGCATGTGGCTGATAAGTACAGAGAAATGATTCCATTAAAAGAAGCCGTTCAAGAATACCTTGCGAAACTTAATCAAAAGGGGATTAAAATGTGTGTTGCAACAGCCTCTAATAAAGAGCTGGCAACGGAGGCTCTTAGACGCCTTGGTGTACTTGATTACTTTGAATTCATTATAACCTGTGATGAAATAGGATCAGGAAAAGATGAACCCACCATTTATTTAGAAGCAGCCAGATTACTTCAAATAGATAAAAATGAGATTTGTGTTTTTGAAGATGCATTTTACTGTGCCAAAACAGCTAAAGATGCAGGTTTTAACGTTGTTGGGATTTATGATGAGTCTTCCAAAACGGATAGTGAAGTGTTAAGGGAACTTTGTAATCATTTTATTATGTCCTTTAAGGAATTGTTATAAGTAGGAGGGGTATTTTGAAAACAGTATTAACGATTGCAGGCTCTGATTGTAGTGGAGGCGCAGGAATTCAAGCAGATCTTAAGACAATAACAGCCCACAAAAACTATGGTATGAGTGTGATAACAGCGCTTACAGCTCAAAACACGATGAAGGTCTTTGAAGTTATAGAGGTTTCACCAGAATTTGTAGGCAAACAGCTGGATGCAATTTTTACAGATATCTACCCAGATGCTGTTAAGATTGGGATGGTAGTATCTTTTGAGATTATTAGAGTTATTACGGATAGACTTGCCTTTTATAAGCCTTCACATATTGTTTTAGATCCTGTTATGATTGCAACAAGTGGTAAAAAATTGCTGAATGATGAGGCTATGGAAAGGTTTATAAATGAACTTATACCTAGGGCACATCTTATAACGCCTAATATCAAGGAAGCCGAAACTCTATCAGGTATTTCAATAAATAGCACTCAGGATATGATTACAGCTGCAGAACACATAGCTGCTTTTTATAAAGGAGATATACTGATAAAGGGTGGCCACTTAGTAAATCAGGCAGATGATCTTCTTTATAGCAAGGGAGAAGTCGTTTGGTTTAAAGGTATTAGAATTGGAGAAAAAGATAGACATGGCACAGGATGTACCCTTTCTTCTGCGATTGCGTGCAATTTAGCAAACGGTCTCGAGTTAAGGAAAGCTGTAAAACGGGCAAAGGAATATGTAGCAGGTGCGCTCAGAATAGACACCTATTTAGGGCATGGAAGTAGTCCTTTAGATCATGCATATGCTATAGAATGAAAAAAAGTGAGTAACCGAAGAGGAAATTAATCCTTCAGCTACTCACTTTTTATAGAGAGAATGGTATTAAACAGCAACTGTTGCTAGGTAACTATTAAGCTTACCCACTAATTCGTCAGCATCAATACCATGAACCATACATGCTTCTCCAATTGATTCCATTTGAGAAGATGGGCATCCAAGACAATGCATGCCAGCATTCATTAATATAGGAATAACACCTTTATCAACTTGTAATATTTCGCCGATAATCATATCTTTTGTGATTTGAGTTGTCATATTTTTATCTCCTTCTATTATAAAGTATAGTAGTTTACATCGTTACAATACTATTATAAGTATAATCTGAGTATTTTTCAACTTATATTCTTTAATTTTGAGAAGAAGTCATAAGTTTAGGGATGATTTGCTGCTTACGAGAGTAGACGTCTGATAAGAAAATGCTGTCGTCTGTTTTATTAAGATCAAAAGCATATTCAGCAAGCCATCTTTGTTTACCAATGGCCAGAAGCTCGGTTCCACCAATAACAATATCTGTTACCATCAGCAAACATAAATCTAAAGTTTCCCTCGTTTCTAGTTCTTTCATTTCTGTAAGAATATCATCTTTAAGACTAAATAAACTTTTAAAGTCACCAGTATTTATCTGAGATACGCTAACGTTATATTTGCCAATCATAAAGTTCTTACGGTCTATATAAAGAAGTTCTTCAGCAGACATTCCTTCTAAAGATGTACCGGCCCCAATAAGTTCACTGCCGTATAGTTCAATATTTACACCTGCTAGTTGGGCTAGCTTTTTGGCAATGCGAATATCATCGGGGGTACAAGTAGGAGATTTAAAGATGAGTGTATCTGATAAAATGGCACTTAGCATAAGACCTGCAATGTGCTTTGGAGGGATGATGCCATGTGACTCATACATCTTCCCTATGATGGTAGAGGTACATCCAACAGGTTCAGCACGCAAAAATACTGGAACGCCGGTATCAATATTAGCAATGCGGTGGTGATCAATAATTTCCAGGATTTCTGCTTGTTCGATGCCAGAGACGCTTTGGCTTTGTTCGTTGTGATCCACTAATATAACTTGCTTTTTTTGTATATTAATCAAATGCCTTTTAGAAATAATACCTCTTACTTGACCTTCTTCATCAAGTATAGGGAAAAGTCTATGGGTGGCACTTAACATCACTTCTTTAACCTCATCTAAATAATCATCGGTCTCAAAGTAAATGAGATTTTGATTAATAACAATATTTTCAACGGGGATACTTTGAGAAATCATTTTAATGGTTTTGAAAAAAGAATAAGGTGTATAAATAACAGCACAGGAGGTGTTACTGAAAAGAGTGATATCTATTAGAGAGTCGTTTTGATCTGTAATAATAACACAGCCAGCTCCGGAGTTAAGAGCCATTTTAATATGTGCATTATTGGAGCCTGTAATAATAATATCTGTATCATTGAGCAGCGTATCTTCGCCAATGGAAGAGGTCGTATAAACATCGCCTAATATGAATGGATGCGGATAAGCACCAGCTATTACTTTTCCTTCTAATACGGCAGAGATATTTACAAAAGGTGTTTGGTGGTTTTTAAGGACAGAGCCATCGGTCAGGCCAATGTAAGTTTTGGCAATATCGGAAATAGATATGATTCCTGCAAGTTTATGATCATGATGAAGAATAGGAATCATTTGCCTGCCGTTATCAGTCATAACATCCCAAGCTTTTTTTACGGAGTCCGCTGTATACACAGGGGGGACTGCATAAAAATTCATGTCACTCACTTGGGGTTTAATATTTTCTATTAATAAGGGCGATTTAGCCTTAAAATAATCCAATGCAAATTGCGTCTCTTTATTCACTTTACCAAGCCTTGCAGCTTTAATATTTTCTGTTCCTAAGGCCTTTTTGAGGTACGTATAGGCGATTGCTGAACAAATCGAGTCTGTATCAGGATTGATATGTCCAAAAACATATATTTTCTTTTGCATAGGGGGTTCTCCTTCTTTTCCGTAAATGTAACGTATTAATCATTTTCTATAGCGTTTATGTACCTAAAAAATAAGTATCTTATAATTAAAAGCATAAATCAAGTATAGGTTAGATAAAATAGTAAAATGTTATACTGATAATAAAAGAGTCATGTAAAGTAAACATAGCAATATCCCTAGGCATTGTCAATGTGAAAATAAAAGTAAATCAATGTTTACACACAAATATTTCGAACGTTTTTAAGAAAAACACAATAAATATTCGGGTTTGTATTGATTTATACACTAATATTTGATATGATAATGATGTTTGAAAGATACGAAAGGATGTGTAAACCATGCCAACTAAAGTTATAATAGGCGCACAATGGGGAGACGAAGGTAAAGCAAAAATAATAGATATACTATCTGAAAAGGCAGATGTTGTGGTGCGTTGCCAAGGAGGCAATAACGCAGGACATACTGTAACAGTTAACGAAGAGGTATACAAATTTCATCTTATCCCTTCAGGAATATTATACCCAGGGAAAATATGTGTGGTAGGTAATGGTGTTGTAATAGATCCACAAGGCATGTTAGGAGAGATCGATAATTTAATTAGCAAAGGCATTGAAGTAAGCACACTTAGAATAAGTACACGTGCGCATTTAGTTATGCCCTATCATATAGCATTAGATAAGGCTAAAGAAAGCCTTTCTGCAAAAGAAGGTAAGGATATTGGAACCACCATGAAGGGGATTGGCCCTTGTTACATGGACAAAACAGAAAGAACGGGTATTCGTGTCTGTGACTTGTATCACGAAGAAGTCTTTAAAGAAAAAGTAAGAACGAATGTTGTTGTTAAAAATGCAATGCTCAAATTTGTTTATAACCAAGAAGTACAGTTTGATGCAGAAGAGATTATTGCAGATTACATGAAATATGCAGAGCGCTTAAAAGTGTTTATAGATGATACAACAGTAACTGTCTATGAAGCGATTAAAGAGGGTAAGGAAGTCCTTTTTGAAGGGGCACAAGGCACACTTCTTGATTTAGATATAGGAACTTATCCTTATGTAACGTCTTCACATCCGGTAACGGGCGGGGCTTGTATAGGAGCGGGTATTGGACCTACTATGATTGATGAATGTATTGGCGTTATGAAAGGTTATATAACCCGTGTAGGCAAGGGACCATTCCCTACTGAACTTGATAATGAAATGGGAGAACACATTAGGCAAGAAGGCCATGAGTTTGGGACAACAACAGGAAGACCTAGAAGATGCGGATGGTTTGATGCGGTTATTGGACAATTTGCTGTCAGAACAAGTGGACTTACTCAAATTGCACTTAATAAAATAGATGTCCTTAAAGATATAAAAACAATTAAGATTTGTACAGGTTATGAGCTTAATGGTGAGATCACTAAGAACTTCCCAGCAAGCCTTGAAGACTTAGAACTTTGCAAACCAGTTTATGAAGAAATGGAAGGATGGGGAGAAATCTCTCATATCCGAACTTATGAAGCTCTGCCAGAGAGTGTTAAAAAGTATCTTGCAAGAATTGAAGAACTTTGTGGGTGCAAAATTACTATGGTAGGCGTAGGACCTAACAGAGATCAGAATATTGTTATAGCCTAATAGCAGTACAATAAAATCTCCCAATTATGGGAGATTTTTATTTTAATCAGTAAAAGTAGATTGAAGTATTGAATTTTGGAAATAATAAAATTATAATATAATGTATAAGTCTAATCTATTATAAGGAGTGAAGAGTACATGGATCAAAATACAACCTATCAAGAGGTCTCAAAAGCGAGCGAGCAAACGACTAGAAAATTTATTATAAAGGTTTATGCGTGGATGACACTAGCGCTTATTATTACGGGAGTAACAGGACTTTTTGTAGTAAGCAGTCCGGTTTTACTTGATTTAATATTTAGCTCACGTATTATATTTTTTGGTTTGCTTATAGCTGAATTTGGACTAGTTATTTATTTAAGCAGAAAAATCTTTAGTATGAGTGCAACAGCTGCAAAACTTTGGTTTGTTCTTTATGCTGTTTTAAATGGCGTGACACTCGCATCAATCTTTTTAATATACGATATAGGGACAGTAGGTTATGCGTTTCTAGTAACGGCAACTTTATTTGGTGTGATGAGTTTATATGGTTATTTAACGAAAACAGATTTAACGGCTATAGGTAATTTGATGATCATGGGCTTATTTGGTGTTATTATCGCATCAGTATTTAATATTTTTTATCGCAGTGATGCACTAAGTTTAGTACTTACTTATGTGGGAGTATTCATCTTCATAGGCCTCATTGGTTACGATACGCAAAGGATAAAAGCGTTAAGTACTACGCAAGATGATACAAAGCAGGTAAATGCAAGCATTATAGGCGCATTAATTCTTTACCTAGATTTTATTAACCTATTTATTAGACTAGTTAGATTAATAGGAAGAAAATAACTTTCAATTATAAAATGAACATAAGGGCTCGTGCTGAAACAAATAGGCATGAGCCTTTTAGTTTGTGTAGCGTAATAATCAGGAAGATCAACAAAGTTATCGTGGTGTAGCTATTGAGATAGTTATGTGACAATTTAGAAACAGATGGTTCGTTATTATAAAAATGTGATATACTATAGGCGTTAGGAGGTATATCCATGTTGAAGAAAATATTATTGGGTGTGATAACCCTTATTCTAGTTGCAATAGCTTTATACAAATGGATGCCAGTAGGCAAAAATGTTGACCCATTAGTTTATTTTGATGAATTTAAAAATAACCAAAATAATCTAGTATATGAGGATGAAAGGATATCTTTAATAGAACCAGTTAGGGTAATAGACAATATTTTTTATGTATCCTATGAGTTTGTTAAAAACTATATCAGTGATACTGTATTTTATGATAGTAAGGAAAAGGTTATAACCATAACAAACGCCAAAGAAGTTTTGAGATTATATGAAGGCTCAAATACAGCACGATTAAATTTTACGCAGATAACTATTAAAGAACCTATAAAAACTTTAAATGGGAACACCTATATACCGGCAAGTCTCATCAGTGAAAAATTTGGGTTTAATATAGATCAAGGCAAAGATAAGAGGGTCTTTATAGCGGATGATTTGTCTAAAAACAAACAGATTGCGACAATAAAAAGAAGTGCCAGTCTAAGGACACATGCTAAAAATAGAACAACGGTAGTAGAATTGCTAAAAAAAGGTCAAAAAGTAACTATCTATAAAGAAGAATTAGGATTTTTAAGAGTTAGAAGTGAAAATGGGATAGTTGGTTTTATTCTCAAGGGAGATGTGAAAAATACTAAACAGAGCAGTGGAATAGTCCCAGATGAAGTTGCAGCACTCCCAATCAATACACCACTTAATGATAAAGTAAAGCTTATTTGGGATCAATTAGGTGTTAAAACTGCTGGGAATTGGGAATCTTCTAAATATGACAATGTAAAATATGCAAATGTCATATCACCCACATGGTTTGAATTCGAAGATAAGTTAGGAAACTTAATAGATAGAGGGACAAGAGAGTATGTTCTAGAAGCAAAAAAGAGAAAC
>Ga0123336_10003934_pt1 | contig 12230 bp, 8 predicted proteins | sample SSSSmetaG_FD_96466 | JGI IMG/M metagenome (GOLD analysis project Ga0123336, IMG submission 96466) | Glacier valley bacterial and archeal communities from Borup Fiord, Nunavut, Canada, to study Microbial Dark Matter (Phase II) - ​SSSS metaG | ecosystem: Environmental > Aquatic > Freshwater > Ice... | reverse complement strand
TAAAGGTTATCAGTAGTTTAATCCATATCATCCATGAATATTTCTGAATTATCCTTAAAAAGACCCATATTTGCCACAGTAATGAACATTTTGATTGTTCTTTTTGGGATTGTTGGATTTTCATTTTTGGCAGTACGTGATTACCCAGCCATCGATCCACCCATCGTTACGGTGAAAACCGCCTACACAGGAGCCAATCCAGACATAATTGAAAATCAAATTACCGAGCCACTCGAAAAGCAGATTAATGGAATTCCTGGCATTCGTTCAATTACTTCATCCAGTACGTTAGGAAGTAGTACCGTTACGGTTGAATTTAATTTGGATGTTCCCTTAGAAGCCGCAGCTAGTGATGTTCGTGATAAAGTTGCTCAAGCCGTTAGGAGTTTACCCCAAGATATTGATTCTCCACCCGTAGTTTCAAAAGCTGATGCCAATAGTGATTTTATTCTCTTATTAGCCATTCAGAGCAGAAGCAAAAGTTTACTGGAATTGAGTGATTATGCTGAAAATGTACTTCAACAGCGTTTTCAAACCATTAATGATGTAAGTGCGGTAAATATTTTAGGACAAAAACGCTATTCGATGCGTATTTGGCTTAAAACCGATCGCATGAATGCTTATGGCTTATCTTTTACCGATTTACAAACGGCATTGGGCAAAGAGAATGTTGAAATTCCAGCGGGTAAAATTTATGGTAGCAATACCGAAATGACCATCCGTGCTATGGGAAGGTTAACGAACGAGCAGCAATTTAGAGACTTAATCATTCGTGAAAGTAATACTGGAATTGTTCGTTTAGGAGATATTGCTACCGTGGAATTAGGACCAGAAAATCTTGAACAAAGCTGGAAGTACAACGGCTTGTATTCAGTGGGTTTGGCAGTTGTGCCACAGCCAGGAGCTAACTACGTCAAAATTGCCGATGAATTTAATAAGCGTTTAGCCGAATTACAAAGAGAAAATAAATCAGATATTAAGTTTAAATTATTGATTGATAATACGAAAAATGTACGCCAATCTTTGAAAGAAGTTGAAGAAACTTTGGTAATTTCTTTTGGTTTAGTAGTATTAGTAATTTTCTTCTTTTTCCGAAATTGGCTCATTGCTATTCGGCCATTGATAGATATTCCTATTTCATTGATTGCTACCTTCTTTGTGATGTATATTTTTGGATTTACCATTAATGTACTAACACTTTTAGGAATTGTGTTAGCAACGGGACTGGTTGTGGATGATGGTATCGTAGTAACAGAAAATATTTTCCGAAAATTAGAACAGGGCTTACCAATCAGAAAAGCAGCTTTGGAAGGTAGTAAAGAAATTTTCTTTGCTGTTATTTCAACATCTTTAACTTTGGCAGTTGTGTTTCTACCCGTAATTTTCTTAGAAGGGTTTGTAGGAAGTTTATTTCGAGAATTTGGAATTGTTGTGGCGGGTGCAGTATTAATTTCAGCCTTTGTTTCCCTGACAATTACTCCCGTTTTAAATGTTTACTTGACCCGTAAAAAAGCAGGTCACGGATGGCTATACGATAAAACCGAACCTTTCTTTACAGGAATGGAAAGTGGCTATAAACGTATTCTACAGGGATTTATTGGTATTCGTTGGATGGCTTGGGTAATTATAGTTGGCTGTGGAGTTTTGATTTGGCTTGCTGGCAAAAACCTCCAAAGCGAAATTGCTCCAATGGAAGATAAAGGCAGCGTGAGGTTTTCAATAACTACTCCAGAAGGGTCAAGTTACTTATATACACAACAAGTATCAGACCAAGTTACTAATTTCCTAAATGATTCTATTCCAGAACGAGATTTTGTATTTAATGCCGTTCCAAATTTTGGTGGAGTTGGTGGAACAAATTCATCAATTGCTCGGATTGGATTAGTTAATGCAGAAGGACGAACCCGAAGCCAAGATGAAATTGCCAAATTATTAAATAAAAAATTGGGTAAATTTAATGACGCTCGTATTTTTGGTATCCAAGAACAAACTATTTCAGTAGGAGCAGCCTCACGAGGAAGTTTACCTGTTCAGTTTGTACTTCAAAATATTGATTTTGCTAAAATTAAAGATGCTATTCCGAAATTTTTGGAAGCTGCTCGAAATGACAAAACATTCCAAAATGTTGATGTAAATCTAAAGTTCAATAAGCCCGAAGTTTTAATGACTTTTGACCGCATTAAAATTAAGGATTTAGCTTTAACGACAGAAGATGTTGTAAGTGCTGTGCAAGGTGCATTTGGAGGAAGAAGGTTAGCATATTTTACGATGAATGGTCGTCAATATGAAGTAATTGCTCAAGTAGAACGGAAAGATAGAACGCAACCAACTGACATTGAGAACATTTATGTAAGTAATTCTCGTGGTGAAAGGATTCCATTAAGTGCCGTCGTGAAATTAGAAGAAAGCAGTGCTCCATCTACTTTATTTCACTTTAACCGTTTGAAAGCAGCCACTGTCTCTGCTTCGTTAGCTGAAGGAAAGACAATTGGCGATGGTGTGAAAGCCATGCAAGATATTGCCAGCAAAATACTTGATAAATCTTTCCAAACGTCTTTGAGTGGTCCTTCAAGAGATTTTGCTGAAAGTTCCTCCAATACGACCTTCGCTTTTGGGTTAGCACTTGTATTGATTTATTTATTATTAGCAGCTCAATTTGAGAGTTTCAAAGACCCCTTCACCATTATGATTACCGTTCCTTTGGCTTTGGCAGGAGCTTTAGGAAGTCTATGGTTTTTTGGACAAACAATTAATATTTTTTCACAAATCGGAATGATTATGTTGATTGGTTTAGTAACAAAAAATGGAATATTGATCGTAGAATTTGCCAATCATAAAAGGCAAGAAGGGCTATCAAAATTTGATGCTGTTGTTGAAGCATCTGCACAACGTTTACGACCAATTTTGATGACAAGCTTAGCTAGTTCTTTGGGAGCTTTACCGTTTGCAGTAAGTCTGGGAGCAGCTTCAACCAGCCGTGTGCCTTTGGGAACTGTTGTTGTGGGAGGAATTTTATTCTCACTAATTCTGACATTATTAGTTATTCCAGCAGTTTATACTTTCATATCAAGTACAGATTACAAAACAGAAGAGTCAAAACTTGAAGAGGAAGTAAAAATGGATGTTGGAGTAAATTAAGCGATAAAAATTTTAAAATATATGAGAATCTTTTTAAGATGTATAGTTCTGTTTTGTTTAGTGACAATTTTCAGCATTTTTCAAGGTAAGGGTCAACAACAAATTACGTTGAGTGAAGCCATTGAAACTTCTCTAAAAAATAATTTAGACATTCAGATTTCAAAAAATAATATTATCATCAATACTATCAATAATAACATTGGTGTTGCGGGTGGGCTTCCAACGATTTTGGGATCATCGAGCACAAATGGACAAGTGTCTGGCTTGAATCAAGAATTGAGTAATGGAACAAACATCAATCGAACGGGTGTTGTCTCTAATAATTCAAATTTGGGTTTTACAGCAAGTATGTTATTGTATAATGGCGGGCGAGTTTGGGCGACAAAAAATCGTTTAGAAGAATTGCAACATTTGAGCCAGCAACAATTAAATTCTACTATTCAAAATGCCATTGCTGATGTCATGTTTAAGTATTATAGTGTGGTTCAGCAACAAAATTTTATCTCAACACTCAATCAATCTATTGAAGTTTCAAAGCAAAAATTGGCCTTAATTGAAGCAAAAACAAATGTAGGTTTATTGAGCGATTCAGAACTTCTACAAGCTCAAATTGATTTAAACACGCAAACGCAAGCCCTTCAAGTTCAAAACATTGCCATTGAACAAAGTAAAGATGATCTATTGAGAAGTATGGTTCTCGCTCCAAATACGGATATAATCATTAAGGATACAATTTTGGTAGACAGAAATGTTTCGTGGGAAAACATTGAGATTAACCTTCAAAAAAACCCAGCACTTTTGGCGGCTGACATACAAATAAACATCAATAAAATTTTAGAAAGAGAAGTAACTGCAAGACAATTTCCATCGGTTAGTGCTAATACTGGTTACAACTATCTTTTAAGTCAAAGTGGTGCTGGTTTTACGCTGTTAAATCAAAATTATGGTCCATTTTTAGGTGTGGGTATAAGTATGCCAATTTATACAGGAGGAGTAAATGTAAGGCAAGTGAAAATAGCAAAAATGAATACACAAAATGTTCGTGTACAAAAAGAAATTGTGTATCAAAATTTTCAAAATATTGCCGCTAAATCATGGGAAGCTTATGTTAGCAACTTAACATTGATTGAATCTGAGCGACAAAATTATTTGTTAGCCCAAAAACTTTTGAACTTAATTACGCAAAAATTTCAATTTGGACAAGCTACAATTGTTGATATTAGAGTAGCTCAACAGAGTTTCGAGAATTCAGGATATCGCTTGAATAATTTAAATTATACAGCCAAAGTTGCTGAAATAACATTAAAGCAATTAGGAAATTTATTGGGAAATTAAATTTATATAATTCCTCTTTTTAGGCAAGAGTTTTGTAATAGTAAAAGACACTCAAATAATATTTGGGTGTCTTTTACTATTACAAAACCTCAGTACAATTACTTCAAAACGAACAAACCGCCACCGCAATTTTAGAATCTGCCGTGCCGTAATAAAGAAAATACTTCTTCTTAAAGTATACCAATCCTTCAATGAAAACTACTTGATTTACTTGTCCAGTAAGTTCATAAGGCTTTTCGGGCTTCATAAAATTCTCGTCTGTTCTTGCAATTACTTTTGTTGGATTATTTTTATCCATCAAAACTTGTCCTGCACTGTACGCATCCGGAGGCAAACCAGCAAAGCCATTTTCGTGCAAATTCATGGAATTATAGAGTAATAAAATCCCTTTTTTTGTAATCATTGCTGGTGGTCCAGATTCAACTAAACGACTATCAAATTTACCTTCCCTTGCTCCAAAAATGGGTTTAGGTTTACCCGTTTCATCCTCCACAATTTCCCAATTAATTAAATTTTTTGAGGTTGCTAAAAAGATGCTGGTATCACCAAAATACATCCAATATTTTCCGTTTACTTTTGTTGCCATGAGCCTCTCTCCTACTCTACTACAAATAATTGCCCCTGATTTTGTCCATAAATTCCTGTATTTTTCTTGTTGAAAAGCCAATCCGTGTTTCTTCCATTTTTGCAAATTACTTGATGAAGCTACACAAAGTCGGGCGGTTGTTCCATCGTAAGTGGTGTAAGTCACAATGTAATTCCCAGTTTCGGTCTCCACAATTCGAGGGTCTTCGCAACCACCCGCCCATTCATAAGATTTCATGAAATCGTTGTCTGGAAAAAGTACAGGTTTTGTTTGTCTTTTGAAATGAATCCCATCCGAACTCACCGCCAAACCAATCCGAGAAGTACCATCAACGGATTTCAAAGTATCTTCCGCCCGATAAAGCAAATAAACCTTCCCATTCCGAACCACCGCCGCAGGATTATAAACATCTTTCGCTTCCCAACGCACATTTTGCTTACTGACAGGACAATAAAATTTAGAGTTTTTTATGGGTAATAAAATGGGGTTGTCGATATCTTGCTTCACAAATGGCGTTAATGTCCAAGAGGGTTGTTGGGCGGATAATGAAAATCCTCCTACAAAGATTTGTAGAAGGAAGAAAATTAATATTTTTTTGGAACTCATTGTCTTTGCTAATTTAGAATTTGTAAAAATCTACACCACCTCCCTCAAACTCTCCAAATTCGCCTCCAAAATCATTTGAATATGCTCATCAGTCAAAGCGGTTGAAAGGAACATAGCTTCGTATTGTGAGGGAGCAAGATAAATTCCACGTTTTAACATGGCTTGAAAATATCTACCAAATAATGCCGTATCTGAGGTTTTCGCATCTTCAAAATTGTTTACTGGCTTATCGGTAAAGAATAAAGTAAACATTGAACCTACCTGATTGAGTGTATAATTTAAGCCTAATTTATTCATGTTAGCTTTCATTCCATTGGTTAAAATAGTTCCAATTTCTTCCAAACGAGTATAAACTGAGGGCGTAGTATTCAAATGGTTAAGCATTGCCAAACCTGCAGCCATCGCAATCGGATTTCCCGAAAGGGTGCCAGCCTGATATACAGGTCCCAAAGGAGAAACCATATCCATAATTTCTTTTTTTCCTCCATAAGCACCTACTGGCATACCACCGCCAATAATTTTACCCATGGTTGTCATATCTGGAATCACACCACAGCGTTCTTGAAAACCGCCCTTTGATAAACGAAAACCTGTCATCACTTCATCAAAAATCAGAACAATTCCTTCTTCGTCGCAAATCTTGCGGAGTCCTTCCAAAAAGCCCGCCATTGGTTTCACTAAGCCCATATTTCCAACTACTGGTTCGAGAATGAGGCAGGCAATTTGTCCTTTATTAGCATCCACTAATGTCTGTACGGCGGCTAAATTATTATATTGAGCAGTCAAAGTATCCTTAGCGACTCCCTTTGTAACGCCTGGACTATCGGGTTCGCCAAAGGTCATGGCTCCCGAACCTGCGGCAATCAAAAACGAGTCTCCATGTCCATGATAATTGCCTTCAAATTTTATCATTTTGTCCCTTCCAGTATATCCACGGGCTACACGTAAGGCTGACATCGTGGCTTCCGTACCCGAATTTACCATCCGAACTTTCTCGACTGAGGGCACAATTGAACAAATTAATTCCGCCATTTCTACTTCTCTACGAGTGGGAGCTCCAAAAGAAAAACCATCTTGAATAGCATCCGAAACAGCTTTTTCAACCAATTCATGAGCGTGTCCCAAAATCATGGGTCCCCAAGAATTAATGAGTTCGATGTATGAATTACCATCTTCATCGTGAAGATATGCTCCTTTGGCTGACTTGATAAAAATAGGATTTCCCCCTACTGCTCGGAAAGCACGCACGGGTGAATTTACACCTCCAGGGATAAAGTTTTTTGCTTTTTGAAAAAGTTGTTCTGAGTTAATTAAAGCCATAATATTTTGTGTAATACTGTAAATCGAAGAGTACGTCTCTCAATATTATTTCGAGCTACAATATTATTTTGCTAATACAAATTTATAATTTTGAAAAGTTGTTACAGGCAATACTTGATTATCCTGAGATTTAATATAATTAAAGCCAGAAAGATTATAAACGTCTTTATATGAATCTCTACTATCTAAACCCTTACGAATATCACTACCATTTCTACCTAATATTCTACCCCAAAAAAGAGCTAAATCATATCCATGAAAGGCATAATAAGAAGGAATAATTCCATATTTGGCTAAATAGTCTTTCCGAAAACCATCTACTTCGGGCTTTTCTAAATCCACAAACTCGGGGTCAAGGCAATAAACTTCACGTCCAGAGAGTGTACCGTTACTTAAATTTGTGGGATTAAATGCCTCTGCTGTTGTAATTAGAGGCGACATATATTCCCTTTTATTTAAAGCAGTAATCATGGAAAGCCCCGCTTTCTTATCTGAGGTTGCCATGAAGATATGACTAACTTTATTTAAAGGTAGTTTCGAACCAATATCATCCGAATATGGTAGTATCTTTTCAAATTTAACTATCTCATAACCAACCCTTTGCATCTCATGACGGTAGGTGGCTGCCATTACAGAATCATTGGGAGAATCAGTATAATAAATGGCAGTATTTCTACCCATGAATGCTTGTTTTCTCACGAAATCTGAGGCTTTTATGGCTTGCATTTCAGCAGAAGGTTGAGCTAAAAATGAAAGATTATATTCATCCAAAATTTTCCGATTATTGGACATCGGATTTACAATCGGAATCTGGTTCATTTCGCAATATGCCGTTGCTACTTTGTTAGTTTCTGTGTACAAAGGACCTACCAATAAATCCATTTTTCTAAAGGACACATTATTAACTAATTCTAACATTTCGTCCGCATCATTTGCAACATCATATGTAAACAAATTGATATTAATTCCTTCTTTTAAAAGTGTTGATTTTGCCATTTTCATACCTTGATAAATGTCAACGGCATACTGATTTTTGCGGGGTTTATCAGGGTCAAGTGTCTCAATATCAAGCGGCAAGAGAATTCCAAAATTGTAATATCCTTTGGATTTTTTTATATTGGGGGCTGATGAACTTGCCTGAGAATTTACTGGAATTTTATTTTGCTTCTCAAATAAAACGCTTTCTTCTGGAAATGTTTTGGTTAAATCTTGTAATGTTTTTGTTGAGGAAATTTGACCAATATAAAACGACTTCATATCCGCTAAATCGTCTTGTAAATCTTCCTTTAGAATTGATCTTGAAATATTTAATCCTTCTACATAGTTTTTTTCCACAAAAGCAATATTTGCAAAAAGATAATTAACCTCATCTTTTTGAGTCCAATTTGGATAAAATGCTAATAAATTCTTTAAAGTTATTTTAGCCTCAAAATATTTCTGCAATTTTGTAGACGAAAGAGCATTGAAGTAGAATGAATATGGAACAAGAAAGGTTTCGATGCGATTATTGCACAAAACTTCAAACGCTGATTGAGCTTTATCGTATTCCTGATTTTTATACAAATCAAAAGCCTTTTTATAGGCTAATTCATATTCAGAAGCATTTTTTTGAGCATTAACAATTTGAAAAACACTAAATAATATTAAAGCAAGGATAAGTCTTTTGAGCATATTAATCTTTTTATATTTTGGTTTTCACAAAGATAAAAAATAAATGAACATCACTTGGTATCATAAGCACTTCGAGGAGTTAAATACGACGGAATTATACCAAATTCTTAAACTCCGTAATGAGGTTTTTATTGTTGAACAAAATTGTCCTTTTCAAGATTTAGATGATAAAGATTTGAAATGTTATCATTTCATAGGGTTCGATATCGATTCCCAAAAAGTATCGGCATATACTCGTATCGTACCTGCGGAAATATCATTTGAAGAAGCATCAATTGGGCGTGTTGTAACTTCTGCACTGGCTCGAAATGAAGGAATTGGCAAGCAATTAATGAGCAAATCCATTGAACTATTGGAAGAACTTTATGGCAGCGTTTCCATAAAAATTGGCGCACAATTATACCTCAAAAAATTCTATGAATCCTTTGGTTTTCAGCAGATTGAAAACGTTTATTTGGAAGATGGAATTGAACATATTTTAATGATAAGAAAGTAAACAACAATGAATAAACAACAAATTCAACTTATTTCAAATTCGGTGGGCGTGATGACCCAGCAAGTACAAAATACCATTAATTTATTCGATGAAGGCGGCACAGTCCCTTTCATCGCCCGCTATCGAAAAGAAGCCACGGGCAGTCTGGATGAAGTTCAAATTTTGGATATAAAGGAACTTTGGACAAAACTAAAAGATGCCAATAAACGTCGTGAAAGTATAATTAAATCAATTGAAGAGCAGGGAAAAATGACTCCCGAATTGTTACAAAAACTCCAAAATTCTTATTACCTTCAAGCGTTAGAAGACCTTTATTTGCCTTACAAGCAAAAACGCAAAACCCGTGCAATCATTGCCATTGAAAAGGGTTTAGAGCCATTGGCAAAAGTAATTTTTGAACAAAAAGAAAATAATATCTCATTCATAGCAAAGGCATTTTTGAACGACAAAGTTGTTAATATTGAGGAGGCTTTGCAAGGTGCAAGAGACATCATTGCGGAATGGGTTAATGAGAATGTAGAGGCTCGAGTTGCTGTCCGTAAAGTGTTTGAACGAGAGGCGTTTGTGTATGCAAAAGTGAAAAAAAACAAGGAAGAAGCAGGAGCAAAATATCGAGATTATTTTGATTTTAATGAACCCCTAAAAAAAGTACCTTCGCACCGACTTTTGGCCATAAGAAGAGGCGAAGAGGAAGGCTTTTTGTCAGTAACTATATCACCCGATGAAGATAATGCTTTGGGTGCTTTGGACAGAATTTTCTTGCGTGGATTACCCGAAGCTAAAAAGGAAGTTGAAACCGCTTTAACAGATTCCTACAAGCGATTAATGAAACCTTCCATTGAGAATGAATTTGCTGGTTTATCGAAAGAAAAGGCTGATGTTGAGGCAATTAAGATTTTTGCCCAAAACCTTCGTCAATTATTATTAGCTTCACCATTAGGACAAAAAAAAGTGCTTGCCATTGACCCAGGTTACAGAACTGGTTGCAAAACCGTAGTTTTAGACGCCCAAGGAAATCTATTGGCAGATACGGTTATTTATCCCTTCGATAAGCCCTCAGAAGCTCAAGACAAGATTTTAGCCCTTTCTGAAAAATACCAAATTGAGGCGGTAGCAATAGGAAATGGCACGGCTGGACGTGAAACTGAGGATTTTATCAAGAAGTTACCATTCAAAAAAATCCCTCAAATTTTTGCCGTTTCAGAACAAGGTGCATCCATTTATTCTGCTTCCCCAATTGCTCGTGAGGAATTTCCAGACAAAGATATAACAGTCCGTGGAGCCGTTTCAATTGGTAGGAGATTGATGGACCCTTTGGCAGAATTAGTAAAAATTGATGCAAAATCCATCGGTGTTGGGCAATACCAGCACGATGTGGAGCAAAATTTATTGAAAGATTCTTTGGATTCTGTTGTGGAAAGTTGTGTGAATGCCGTTGGCGTAAATCTTAATACCGCTTCAAAACATTTACTGAGTTATGTGGCAGGTTTAGGACCAGCAATTGCAGCAAACATCGTTAAATTCCGTCAAGAAAACGGTAATTTTACTTCTCGTAATCAAATTAAAAAAGTGGCTCGTTTGGGCGGTAAAGCCTTTGAACAGTGTGCAGGATTTTTGAGAATTCACGAAGCGAAAAACCCATTGGATAATTCAGCGGTTCACCCCGAAACCTATCCCGTAGTAGAACAAATGGCTAAGGATTTGAAATGTACGGTGAAGGATTTAATGAACTCTGCTGAATTGAGAAAACGCTTGAATTTGAAGGATTACATTACCCCTAAAACAGGAATCTTAACACTTCAAGATATTATGAAAGAATTAGAAAAGCCTTCCCGTGACCCCAGAGAGCAATTAATCGCTTTTGAATTCGATCCAAACGTTAAGAAAGTCGAAGATCTATACGAAGGAATGGTTTTACCAGGAATCGTAACCAATATCACCGCTTTTGGTTGTTTTGTTGACGTGGGTGAAACAAGACGGGTTAGTTCATATTTCACAATTAGCCAATCAATACGTTTCTGACCCTAATCAAGTCGTAAAATTGCAACAACACGTTACGGTGAAAGTAATGGAAGTGGATATTGCCCGGAAACGAGTGGCTTTGAGTATGAAAGGAGTGTAGTATTTAAATTTATGGATTTGCCAATTTTTCAAAAATTGACAAATCTCATTCGAAATCCTCTATATTTACCAAAAAATCTAAATTCATCGTCCAATGGAATTACTCGAAAAAATAGCTTTGTCAGAAAGTCAAATCCAAAAGATTGAAAATGGAGGTGTCGTTACTATCGCAGCCTCTTGGGACGAGTTCATGAATTTTTTAGAAGAAACCACTTATAAAGTCGAGTATAGCAACGGCAGAATTATCATAATGGGACTTGCATCAGCCATTCATGAACTATTAGTAGGGTATATGATTACTCTCCTAAATATTCATTATCAATTCAAAGGATTCTTTGTTTTTAGTAGTAATCTCGGTGTTAAGACAAATGACCAAAGGGGGTATTTCAATCCAGATGTAACGGTTGTGAAAGGGCAATTAGAGTTTTACAATCAATCCACCGCCATAATTTTAAACCCGTATTTAGTAATTGAAGTGCTTTCAGAAGGAACTTATCAGTATGATTTGAACGAAAAATTATTCAAATATCAAAGTATGAAAAGTGTTCACGAAGTAATTTTTGTTGATAGATTTGATAAAATAGTAGTTAAATTTCAAAAAACCGATAATCCAAAAGTGTGGACAGAAACAATTTATGATGGAGAGAATCCAGAAATTTTGATTGATACGATGAATGTAAAACTGAATGATATTTTTGATAAAATTGATGCTTTTATGTAGCATAAATTCTATGTCTAACCTATGAATGAACCAACTCAAACCCTCGAAGTATGGATGCGAGGACCCATTGCGGGACTAATTCCATTGCTTCAACCCGTTGCACACGCCATTCTCCAAGCCCGTGATGAGGTCAATCTAATAATGATTGATTTTCCAGATGAGTTAATTTGGGAAAGACCCAACGATGTTGCTTCTATTGCTTTTCACCTTCAACATCTTTCGGGCGTATTGGATAG
>Ga0123336_10003932_pt1 | contig 12235 bp, 7 predicted proteins | sample SSSSmetaG_FD_96466 | JGI IMG/M metagenome (GOLD analysis project Ga0123336, IMG submission 96466) | Glacier valley bacterial and archeal communities from Borup Fiord, Nunavut, Canada, to study Microbial Dark Matter (Phase II) - ​SSSS metaG | ecosystem: Environmental > Aquatic > Freshwater > Ice... | reverse complement strand
GCCTTCTGAACATTCTTGTAAACTGGCTGTGGTTATTATAGCCTACCATCCCTACAATTTCACTAATCTGTATATCTGTATTCCTTAAAAGCTCCTTTGCCTTTTTGATTTTATACATAGTTAGGTACTTCTTGAAATTCTGACCAATTTCATCCCGAAAAACCTTTGATAAATATTGCTCAGACACATCTAGCTTGTCTGATATGTAAGAAAGGCTGATATCGTTATGGTATTCCGATTCAATTATTATTAGAGCTCCGCTTACAAGCCTTCCTACCTTATGTCCATCTGCGCCGTTTCCCTTGTTAAAAGCCCTCTCAATAAAGCTGTAAACCCAATCCGTAGCTTCATCAATACTTTCAAATCTGTCACCAAATTCCTGGAAAACACTGTTCAGTTCTTTTATTTCTTGAGAATACTTGTAACCCAAATCATTTAGATACTCTATCAGAATATTGATTATATCAAGAAAATAAAAGACACACTCATTAATTGGTGTATTTGTTTCTTTCAGATTGGATTTTAAGTTCAACAGGACCTTGATTACTTCTCCTTTATTACCTGAATGCAAGCTGTTTTTTAGATGTTTTTTGTATGAATACTGCTGTAGCTTATCCATACTGTTTTTGTCCAGTTCTTCTTTAAAAATAATAATATTACTTCCCAGTAAAAACTTATATTTCATGGCCTGTACAGCCTCTTCATACGATTTTCTTATCTCGTGTAGCTCCTGGTACATTTTACCAACCGCGATGGAAATAGAAAATTCAAAATTGCTCAAAATGATATTCTGCAGAAAATTACACTGTACTTTCAATACTTGAACAGTACTTTCGGTTTCGTATTCTTGTTTTAACGATATTATGCCGATTAGACGTTCCCTATTCTCTACGGTCTCAAAGAAAACCTTAATAGGTAGCGCCACTCTCTTTATAGTGTTTTCAAACATCTCCAGTACTCCTGATTTAATAACTTTCTTATTTTTTTCTTCTATTACAGATGTTTGTTCATCAAAGTTTTTATCGAATTCAAGGATTAAAACCAGGAATCTGGCATTAAGAGGTATATTCAAAAAATTCGCCTGCGCTTCGATTTCTCCTTTTTCAGAAACATCCCCGCAGATTAATCTGTAAAGAAAATAGTTTTTCAGCTTTGATTCGTTTTCATCCAGTTGACCCTTTAAAGCGTTCTTTTCTTCATTTACACTTTCGTTTAATATTTTAGCACTGTTCAACTGGGAATTTATCCTACTGATCTCTTTATTGATTTGTCCAAATTCATCCTTGCGCAGATTAAGCTTTTCCATCTTTTTATTACCTGGCGTTTCACCTTTCAGAACACTTTGTATAAGAAATATAGGATTATATATTCCCTTTGCTATAGCATACGCCCATATTCCAGAAATAACTGTGAAAAATAAGCATATAAGCATAAAAACATTCCTGATTACTTCTGCTTTACCATTTAGCTCGTCTGCAGGCAGTAATGCCACATACTTCCAACCGTTGTATTTTGAAGTGGTATAGGATATAAGTAAATTATCTCCATTTATATTCACCTTCCTGTAGCCCTCATCTCCGGATACCCGCAAAGCATCAAGATGCAAATTGCCCAATGGCTTGCCCAAATTTTTGTTGCCATTTATAATGCTCCTCCCCTTCTCATCCAGCAGCATTATAAACCCCTTTTGTCTTATATAGAATTCCTGAATAAGTTTTGATGTTTCTTCACTTTTAAGTGTTATCGTGACAAATCCTATAGGATAATTATTATCGGAGTTAATAAACTGGATAAGCTGAATTGAGCCTCTATTTTCATCCAAACTGCCTTTTTCTTGGACCAACCACATTTTACTCGAAGAGTACTTATAGTCTTTGGTTATTCTTTCAACATTTTCATTATCCAGTACACTATACATTCCTGCACCTGTCGATACAGCGACTTTGCTTAGAATACTACAGACACTTATACGTTCAACATACTGTGCACCTTGAAAAAGGGTCTCCATAGAACTGCTTAAATTTTTAATCACTTGCACATGGGCAAATTTGGAGATATCAATTTCGTGATCAATAAAACCATCCATGTCTCTGTTGCCTATAACCTGCAGTGACAGTTGCTCTGTAGCCTCCAATATGCTGTCGGTAGCTGTCCTGGTCTGCCTTAATATATCAAGGTTTGATATATTAACTTCTCTTTCAAGGCTCTGCCTGGACATATAGTAATTTATAAATGTCATTGTCACAATGGGAAGTACTACGATGCACACCATAGATAAAAAAGTCTTTTGAAAAAGATTAATTCGTAGTATACCTGATATTTTCTGTATAAAAGTATAGAACCTTGTTTTCATATGCATAAGTATGTCTCTCCCTTAAATCAGGCTTTATTAAGAAAAGCCCATTTTAATTTTATGTATAAGGTTTCACTATCCAGTTACATTAAATATGCTGTAAACATAAGAAAATCAGTAGTTAATAGTTTCATACAACAAAAAATTCAAGAACCACCATTTTAATGGTATAATATAAGTGAAAACCTAATAATACCAACACTTTGGACGTTCTTGAACATAATTAGTATATCACAAAAACCCGAATCAGAGAATAGCTTCCTTACAGCTGCACCATTTTTCCCACTACCTGCTGCAATGCTTGATCAGATTATAAGAACAATCTATGTCACACATAACTTTAAACAGATCATTTTCTAGATCATACTCAAGTATTGCCATTTTATCAATAGCGTCTAATGTGACTGCAAACTCTTTTGTAATGAGATATCCTGCGACAACCATTTTTCCCTTTTTAGGAATACTAATAGGTAATTTATTGTTCAACCTGTTTTGTTCGCTGAACATCTCCATGCTTTTTATTTGCTCTTCTGTTGCATTCCCCAGATGGTTCCTCGTCCCTACCCCTTTTAATTCTAAGTAATTTATCAGGTCACTCTTTCCCAATTCCATTCCACGTTTCACATATCTTCTAGCATAGTCTACAGGTACTCTGACATCCGTCTCCCCGTGGGCAATAAACACAGGCGTGCATAAATTCTCTATGGTGAATAGACCGCTTCTAGACTGATACGCCATGATGTTTCCCTTCGGCCTACACCCAATCCATACATCCATTTCATCCCTGAATTCCCCCACTATATCATTTTCGTACCACATCCCGTAATCAGAGATACCATAGAATACAGTCACAGCTGTGAAAAAGTCTGGGAATTTTCCTAATATCGCGCAGGCATTTCCTCCGCCACCGCTACCAGCTTCAAAGTATACGATTTCTTCATTCAGAATATATTCCTTGTAATACCTTTTTGCATAGTTTACTGCGTCAATAACGTCATAAAGCTCCAATCCGTTACAGTCCGGGGTTCCTTGAGAAAATGCCCTTCCCCGCATCTCAACCTGTAAAGTGAGATATTTGACATCTTCCATCGGCATATCTATTGCTTTGTAATCCGGAATACTCATATGCCACCCATGAGTACATGCCAAGATATAAGATGGCTCTTTCGGTTTTAACACCCGCATAGCCAGTTTCAACCCGGGAGTTACCGATGACTCATAATAAACAAAGTCACAATATGGAGAGTATTGGTTTTCATATGTATCAGGTTCTTCCATTTTACTTTTTCTTGCCTTATCTTCATATAAATCATATGCCATGTACTTTTTCCCCTTCTTCTACTCTATTTTATGATTTCTCTCTAATTTCAGGATGTTATACCTGCCACTTTTGTTTTATCTTTGAATTTGCCTTTCCCGTTTCAAAGGAGCACCAAATTAAAGGTGCTCCTGATGCTTACTTGCGTTTATTCAATTCAATCATTGAAACGGAATTACCTGACATAATTATATCTTCCACATATTCTGTACAATTCTCAAATACTTCCTCTGGATAATAGAAGGAAAGTTTTCCGGCATTGTTTATTGTCTCCCGTTGCAACTGATTGGGATTCTCCGGCATGCCTAACTCCAGCCACTTTGTAAAACTATTGCTAGAAGTATGGTCTATTCTATAATGCATTACAGAATATGAACCTTGGAGCTCTTTTATCTGCAACTTTACTTTCAGGTTTTTGAGTTGTTCTTTAGGATTTTCATCCATGTAAAAGATAAATATTTTTATATTTCCTTCCTCGTCGCAAGTAGGAATTACACCTAGATTACCATTAATATCAGACATTTCATAGTTAAGCAATTGATCCCCTAATTTTGATAGCAAAGCATATACGTTGTAAATAGGTTTGGGGAAAAGATTTAAAGTAAAGAAACTTCTGCCGCCTTCAAAATCCTTGACAAGGTTATGCTGACCACAAAGACAGATCATCATCATGGAGACTGGAATCTTTCTTTCTTCCAGCCTTAAAATATAATCGTGAACTAGTTTCGCAAAAAAAGCTGGATGATATTCATTATCCCTGTACACAACTTCAGGAACCGTGTCCCAATTTGTTAAACCACCGGATGTTGCTCCCCACTCGTCCACAATAATTTCCTTTTGATCATAGCCATAACGTTTCATGATCTCAAATATTTCCTCGGTTCTCTTAAATAATCTATCTACTGAGGGATACATCCCCTTTGAAAAATCACTAGGTCGCATCGAATATGTATGAATTGAGATAAAGTCAATTCTAGTTCCGATAACGCCTGTTACAGTATTGGTACCCTCTTTTGTGTGTCTGATAAATGCCTCAATGAATGAGTCATGTACAGCTGCTGAAGGTCCACCGAATCTAATCCGGTCAGTTACTCTTAAAATACCGGCAGCAAAGTGGTCATACAACTTAATATAAGCATTAACCTTATCCTCGGTATAATTTTTGTTCTCATCATTCAGCCAGTAATGCCAGTCAGGCTCATTCCAGCAATGTAAGTACCAATTGGAAACCGTATCAAGACCATATCTAGTAACGATGTGTTTTACATAGGTGTAAACAATCTCCTGCCAGTCTCTGTAATCCTCCGGTTCCGAAAAATTGATTCTTTTACCTTTATATCTGGCCATATTGGACAATTTATCCGGATCTTTTGCAATTGCAGGCGGCATAAAATTAAAACATATCAGTAGCTTAAAGCCTTTTTCGACCATATAGTCGATTCGCTTGTCATTTAAGGTAAAATCATAAACAAGGTTGCCATTTTGACCCCGAGATACAATATCTTCGAACATAGTATAAATCCTTACATATTGCGCTACGCCATCGCTGGCAACCCGGTCCAATATATTCTTTCCCCATTGGTCTTCTATAGCATCAGTTGGGTGAAAATGAATATGGTTCCAAAAATTTTTCAGTGGCCTTACAATAACTTTAGAATCTATGTTTATAAGCATTCAGTTATTCTCCTTTCTAGCTAACAATCTTTTTCTCAACAGCTTCTTCCATCTAAGCATTTTATTCACTGGCAAACACCGTGTTATCCAAGTTCACTGTTTCTAATCACTTTTGCTAAAACATTTTCGCAGTAATTGCATTCATGACATTTTTTACTACATTTACTGGTGGTTTCAAACCAATCCGAAGGGAATCTTACATTATCAAGTACGTATGGGGCAAAAATCGTTCCGAAGCCCGGCTCAAACAAGTCTAGGACATTCCCGTAATATTTTCCGTCTATATAGGATTTGATTACCATCCCCGGCAATTGGTGCATACGGGTCGCCAGTTTTACAACAGGAAAGTATTCTTCGTAGTAATGGAGGTCCTCAGGCCGAACCCATGAATTCTGAAGAACCGATACCCAGTTTTTCTTTTTCTTGTAATAATTCCAGCAGACATGTGGTGTCCATCCCGGTATATTGACAGTTTCTATAATCTCATTCTCATGTGCCACTAAGTTGTCATGAAAGGTTTGCCCTGAGCAAAAATTCAAACAGCCGCTGTTTGCCAACATTAACAGACGCTTTTCATTAGCATCACACCAGCCCTTCAGTTCTTTTATTTTTTCAAAGTCCCTATTGTATTCCCTCTGGATATAAAAAGAATCGAAGAGATGTGAAACATACTCCATTCCCTTGACAGTACCAATCCTCATATTCACGGAAGCCCGTACCTCTACCCTGGGGAAATTCTGTTTTATCATAAAGGCAATGGCTGGAGAAGCCGTAGTAACAACATCAACACCGTCAACAACCTTTTCCAGGTGGCGCAAAATAGAGCACACCTGGTTATCAAGATATTGGGACATGGAATTACTTCCATAACAATTTGCATTAAAGAGCAAATCCAACTTAATACCCGCATTCCGAAGTTTGATCAAGTCATTCTCTAGCTTCTCCTGTCCCTGCCAATCTACATACCCCCGGCGGTTGGTCAGCGAAGCCCTCCCTGTGGAATTATCGAGCCAGGGGAAGTATACTTCCTCAATATTCCGAGCATTCTGTAGTGCAATTTCTGTCAAAGACGTCTCTTCCTCTTCCTGCATCTGATATCCAACCGTAAATTTCATAGAAACCTCCTGTATGATAACTGAATCCTTTGCCTAAATTTATGCTTCATTCTTTATGCTCTAATCTGCTTCTTTTTTTTCACTGTTTTTTTGCTGTACCGATGGCTTCCCCATTGAGTTTTTCACAGGATCCGCTCCGGATTCTACAGGTACATAATCGGACCAGTCAACACTCCATGGTTTTTTATTTCTAAAAGATTCCTTAAATTTATTCTTCAGCACACCCCTTGACTCCAAACTTACCATGCAGGCTCTAGTACATCCTCCGGCACCGCAAACCGCTTGTCCGCTGTTATAAAGATTGGCAGGTTTTGTGTAGAATGGCGTAATATGATTCGGTTTTACATTATCATATCCCTCAATATAGTTGCCCTTTTCACCTTCCTCCGTATATGTACCTCCACGGAAAGCAAGATCACAGGCATCCTCGTCCAATTCGCCCCATTCCACCTTGTGCCCACAGAGTTCCACCGAAACGGTTTTAGTGGCACTAATTGCATTACCAGGACACGCTTTTACACACATCATACATTTATTGCATAGCTGCGGCCCATCATAAATTGGATCCGGTTCTAGTTCCATTTCCGTGATGATAACACCCAGCCTCTGCCTTGGTCCAAACTCAGGGCTGAGGAACATTTTACTATATCCGATTTCTCCAAGTCCGGCGAGATATCCTGCGATTCTGAGATGAATCATGATATCTGGGTGCGGTTTTCCCTCTTCTACAGGTTTGCTGTAATTAGGGCGCAAATTACCCTTGTTGTCAATAGCACGCCAGTCACTTTGATGCCCTATGGGTATTGCTTCATAACCTTCGTCCTCAATAATCCTGCACATATTCATGACAGCCATCGGCATAAATAAATAAGTAATACCCCCATAACCCATGGAAGAATAGTTACTGAAGAAAGTACCCTCTTCAATCCCACGCAGAGATCCTCTCATTACACGAAACCCTAACACAATCATGGATTTTGCTTTCGGCATGATATACCTTGGGTCCATCTGCTTTGGTGCCCCTTCAAACCGGTCCATGGACGTAATACCGACCAGATCTGCCCCAAACTGTCTTGCCAATTCTTTTATCATTTTTGCATCCATTTATTCCAACCTCCTTATTTAAATCTATACTTAAATTATAGAAGTTGCTGAGCAAAATAAAATGCATAAATAAATTAGTTTTTATACTTTTCGCTTTTTTGTTATTGTAAAAAGTATCCGCATGGTTTAGAATTAATTTAAGGTTATTTAATATAATCCTTTATTTAGCGACATTAAAAACATGGTATGAAGGGGAAATACCTATGGAGAAACTGAACATCAATGATTTAACTGAAATGGATTTAACCATTTCGACGGTATCTATGGCCCTAGAAAAAAAGTGTCCTAAAAACTGGCATTATGAGGAAAAGACAGGACGTCCTCATCATGGCCTGGTTTATGTGCTTGGAGGAAGTGCCATATATCGGATAGCAGAAAAAACCTTTACAGTGCAAAAGAACGACATCGTCTTCCTTCCAGAAGGAAGCGTCTACTCAACCATAGGCAGCGTAGATGACCCGTACCATTATATTGTTGTCTCTTTTAAACTGGATGAAGGTAGCAGTCAGCTTGCTGGAGTATTAGACCATCTCCTCCAGCCAGATAATTATGCCTATTATACAAATATGTTTTATGGCCTTACCAATACCTGGTTTTATAAAGGAATTATCCATAAAGTAAAATCAAAAGCTATTTTAAATGAAATTTTATACCAATTGTTGTTTGATTCCATCAGTAAGAATGTCCATACAGATTATTTACATCGGGTATATCCTGCAGTATCGCATATGGAGAACAATTATTCCACGGATATATCTATGGTTGATCTTGCGGAAATGTGCAATCTGAGCATTTCCCATTTCAGAAAGCTATTCAAGGTGGTATATGGCATCCCACCCCATGATTATTTGAATACGCTACGAATCAACAAAGCCAAAGACTTGATATTAAGTGAACTCTATCCGATTTCAGAGATAGCAGAAAAAGTCGGCTTTACAAATATCTATTATTTTAGCCGCTTATTTAAACAGATAACAGGTTTATCTCCTAAAAAATACAGGAGGATCATGTAAACTTTGAAATACACCTTTTTTGAAGCAACGATTTTTTGTAAAAATATATTTTATGCAGTCTGAGAAGTAGTACAAGACAAAAAAATCGGTGGAAGCTTAACAGCCACCACCGACTAAATATCTCACTATTCTGGCCTTACCCCACCATCAACCCAATCCACAAATTGATTCTCAGTAATAATACTTATCCCCAATTCTTTTGCTTTTTTGTTTTTTGAAGAACCGGATAGATTGTCATTGTTTATTAAATAGTTAGTCTTTGAAGTCACAGAACCCGTTACCTTACCGCCCTTTGCTTCAATAACTTCTTTGAGCTCATCTCTATTTTTAAATTGTTCAACCGAACCCGTGATTACAAAATTAATATTCTCAAATATCTGCTCAGTGGTGGATACTTGAATATCTTCAAATTCTATTTTTTTAAGTACATCTTTTACAATTACTTTATTTTTTTCATCACTTAAAAATGTCACATAAGCATCTGCCATAATGTCACCAATGCCGCTTATTTCCAGTAATTGTTCATATGATGCACTCTCGATATCATTCCAGTTATACTTAAAATACTTACATATAATTTTCGCGCTGGACAATCCTACATTAGGTATGCCCAGGCTGTAAAGAAGTCTAATTACACTTGTTTTTCTTGCTTTATTTATAGAAGCTACTAAATTATTAAAAGATTTTTCTCCAAGCCCTTCCATATTTATTATTTCATCTTTGTATTTTTCAACATGAAATATATCTGCAAGTTCTTTAATTAGACCTTTTGCAATTAGTTTCTCAATAGTTGCTTCTGACAATCCTTCAATATTTAGAGCATCCCTACTTACAAAAAGAGCAAATAATTTTATTTGTTTGGCAGGGCAATCAGGATTAGAACAAAACAAGTATTTAACATCATTATTCTGTCTCAATTCTGCCTTACCATTGCACACATGGCAAGCTTCTGGTATCTCTACCATTCCGCTCCTAGTCATATTCTCACATATCTGTGGGATTATCATGTTCGCTTTGTATACACCTATGGTGTCACCGATTCCAAGTTGCAGACTTTCCATAATACTGATGTTGTGTATACTCGCCCTACTCACTGTAGTTCCTTCGAGCTCTACAGGCTCAAAGATAGCTATAGGGTTAATTAAACCTGTACGAGATGCACTCCACTCCACTTCTAATAACTTTGTCTCTTTTATCTCATCACGCCACTTAAATGCTATGGAATCCCTCGGGAACTTCGCTGTTGAGCCTAAAGATTCCCCATATGAAATATTGTCATAGGTTAAAACTAAACCATCAGAAGGAAAATCATTTTCTGCAATATGCTGGGCAAACCATGAAACTGACTCTTCAATATTCAGAGAATTTACTTCTTTAAATTCAACAACATCAAATCCTTGACTCTTTAGCCAATTCATCTGAACTAATCTTGAATTTTTAAAGTCTACATTATCTGCTTTAACTAAGGAAAATCCAAAAAAGAATACGTTTCTATCGGCAGCAACCTTATTGTTTAACTGTCTAACTGAGCCACTACATAGATTTCTAGGATTTTTATATTTAGCATTAATATCTTCTATTTCATTGTTTATTCTCTCAAAATCCGAATAGCGGATAATAGCTTCTCCTCTTAAAATCAAATTTCCCTTATATTCAATATTAATTGGGATATTGGTGAAAACCTTCACATTATTTGTTATTACTTCGCCTACTTCACCAGTTCCTCTAGTAACAGCCTTTACTAACTTACCTGACCCATAGGTTAGTACAATTGTAAGACCATCTAATTTCCAGGATAATAATCCGTTCTCTTTTCCAATCCATTCCTTCAAAGTACCAACATCTTTTGTTTTATCTAAAGATAACATAGCTTTCTCATGTCGTTCTTTCGGTAAATTACTTAGTAATTCATATCCAACATGTATTGAAGGGCTATTTGACAAAACTACACCTGTTTCTTTTTCCAAATCCAATAATTCATCATATAACTTATCGTATTCTATATTAGAAATAATTTCTCTATTTTCTTGTTCATAAGCCTTAGCCGCTTTATTCAATTTCTCAATTTTATCCTTCATCAATTGAAGTTTATCCATATAAGCTTGCGCCCTCCAATAATAGTATATCTTGAGATCCTTCACTACGTTCAGATGACTAGTGAGATTCTCGACTAACTACTTTTTATCAATCTTTATTTCTATAGTTGCATTCATTCCAATTTTTATACTTGGAGTATTATCAATCGAAAGAGTTACAGGATAAGTTGTTATCCCATTTAAGGTACTTCCTTCTATGGGAATCTTTGTAATCTCTAGTTCTAACGGTTTACTGGAAGTTTCCGAAAGAGCATCAACCTTTGTACTGGCTTTTTGCCCTAATTTTATATTTGCAATATCTGTATCATCAATATCTACTACAAGATCCATATGTTCTAAATCTGCCAAAGAAGAAATTACGTCCCCAGTCCGCACTAGTTCACTAACCTTTTTGTCTTGTTTTGTTATTGTTCCATCCATAGGTGCATATATTTTATAGTCTTCTATCTGTTTTTTAGCATAATCCAATTGAGTCTGAATATCCTGTATCTTTAAATTGTCAGCCTCAATTGAAGCTGTAACAGTATTATTACTTAATGTCATAAGTACAGAACCTTGTTTCACATATTGATCTTCTTTTAGATCTATATTTCCAACCTGTCCAGCAGAATTGCTCTGTATAACCACACTATTTGCGTAGGTTAAGACTCCGTTTTGTGGACTTGATATTTTTCCAGAGTCAGTGTCTATCACTGCATTAGCATACTGCCCTTCTTTTAGTGCTCCAGGATTATCTATTAATATCTCAACATTAAATAGCTTCGCAAATTGCTCAGTAGTATTAGAATTGGAATTAGGATTAATATAGGCTACCGCTCCTGTTACAACTTGATTAATATTATTTATGTACACTTCAGCTTTATGCCCTAGCTGCATTTGATTTATTTGAGCATAATTAAAGGGTACAGTTAATTTCAATTTAGATCTGTCAGTCAAAGTAAGGACATGTGCTCCTTGAACAATAACGTCTCCTTTTTTAACAAGTATATTTGACACCTGCCCATTAAAGGGAGCTGTGATATTTAAATATCCAACTTGATTCAAATCATTTCTCAGCACCAACTTTGCTTGTTCTAGCGCATTAGAGATCTTTTTTATATTCATTTCTGCATCAGAACTGTCAATTTCAAACATCAAATCATTTGCTTTTAGCTTATCTCCTTCTTTAAAGAAGATCTTTGTAATTTTACCATTAACTACTGGAGCTACTTGAAAAGTATTAGAAGACTTTATAGTTCCAGATCCTGTAATTACAAAGAAATCATCTGTTGGTGCATCTATTTGTTTTGACGCAGTTTTTGTTTTTCCATCTTGATATTTATAAACCCCTGCTGCACTAATTATTAATATGATAACTATGCCAATTATTTTTTTTCTGCTTAACATCAATGCTATTACCCCCTTTAATCCTGAACTGACTTTAATACCTCATTCATAGATATTTTATTTACTTTTCTTTTACTAAAAGCTTTAGATATTTCGTAGGTCATATATATCACAATAAACCCAATAATAATATAACTGTAGTCAATATTTATGGGAAATGTAATATTCATGTCCTT
>Ga0123336_10003929_pt1 | contig 12236 bp, 9 predicted proteins | sample SSSSmetaG_FD_96466 | JGI IMG/M metagenome (GOLD analysis project Ga0123336, IMG submission 96466) | Glacier valley bacterial and archeal communities from Borup Fiord, Nunavut, Canada, to study Microbial Dark Matter (Phase II) - ​SSSS metaG | ecosystem: Environmental > Aquatic > Freshwater > Ice... | reverse complement strand
GAGGCGAGCGAGGAGGAGAGCAGCTCGGGTTCGCTGGGGGCGCGCGCGGTTGGATTGTCCCTTGCAGGCATCGGCAATGTCGGGTCGAAGGACCCTGAACGTAGCGCAACAACCCCCCAAGGAGACATCTGCAATGACCCCTACGACGATCGAAATCGATGCGCGCCGCATGTACACGCTGCTCGCCGACGGTGGCCTCGCCCTCGCTCGCACCAACACCGGCTACGGCCTCGTGGCGATGCGGAGCGACGCGGTTCGCCGGATCTACGCTCTGAAAGGACGCTCGGCGTCGAAGCCCTGCGTCACCGTGGGAACCATGACGATCCTGGACGACGTGGCGAAGGCCATCGACCCCGACGTCCGGACCTGGCTCGCACGCGCGGTGACGCAGTGGCCGATGGCGGTCATCGCCCGGACGAACCGGAGGTCTGCTCTGCTCTCGAGCTGGGAGCCGTTCGTCGCGTCGCAATGCACGAAGGAGGAAACCATCGCGACGTTCTTCGGGGTCGGTGAGCTCATCGCGCGCACCGCGAGCATCGCGTACGAGAGCGCGCAGCTGATCGTCGGGTCGAGCGCGAACCTCGCTGGCACCGGCAACAACTACACGCTCGACGCGGTGCCCGACGAGATCCGCCGCGCCGTCGATCTCGAGCTCGACTACGGCGTCGCGCCGTACACGACCGATCGCAAGCTCGCCTCCACCATCCTCGATCTCACGAAGGGCACGTTCCAGCGCGAGGGTTGCGCGTTCGCGGAGGTCCAGGCGTCGTGGAACGACTTCCTCGCGCGCGCTCCCCGCTCGCAGCGCCCGACGCTCGCGCCGGCAAGCGCCGCGTAGCGCCGGAGCACGGGATCACGGGCCGTTCGCGGAAGGCGGCGCCAGCTCGCGCAGATCGAGCGGCGCCGTGGGGGCCTCGGACGGCTCGGGGTATGACGGCGTTGTCGCGGTCGGTGGCGCCGCGGGGGCGGAGGCGCTCGCCGTGGGCGGCGCGGCGGACGCGCTCGCCGCGAGCGGCGCGGCGGACGCAGAGGGCAAGGTCCGCGGCGGCTGCGCGGGCAGCGGGAGCGCGGGGCGTACCACGGAGGCGAGCGGCAGACCGGGAAGCGAGGGCGGGAGCGCAGGCGCGATCGACGTCGCCGTCGCTGCGGTGGCCGTCGCTGCGGTCGTCGAGGCGGCGCTGGAGGCTGGCGTCATCGCCGAGGCGACGGCGGGCGACGGGGCGGCGGCGTTGACCCGCGCGGCCGAGCGCTCGCCGCCGTTGGCGGTGAGCAGCGCGTACGTGGCGACGAGCGCCGCCGCCACGACCAGCCCCGCGACCCCCATCATGGTGCGCCGCTCGCTCTGTCGTGGTGAGGAGAGCGTCGACGAGAGCGACGACGTCGTCGTCGCGAGGCGCGGCACGGACGGCGCGGAGCCAGGCGGCACCGGCACCAGGACCCCGCCCGTCACCGAGGAGGGCGAGATGCCCGAGAGGTCGTCGGCGGAGCCCGGGCCGGAGTCGGGCAGCGCAGGCTCGCCGGCGATCGCGCGCACGAAGCCGTCCGTCGCCGAGCGCACCGTCTGGAAGCGCTCCGCCGGATCGCGAGCGCAGGCGCGCGCGAACCACTCGTCGACCGTGTCGGGCAGCTCGGGCACGAGCGTGGTTGGCCGCGGGTTCGTCGTGTGGATGGCGAGCGTGATGGCGCCGACGGTGACGCCCTCGAAGGGCCGCACGCCGGTGAGCGCCTCGTACGCGACGACGCCCAGCGACCAGATGTCGGTCCGCGTGTCGACGTGCTCGCCGAGGATCTGCTCCGGGCTCATGTAGTACGGCGTGCCGATCAGCTGACCCAGCGTCGTGGAGCTGGGGGTCCGCGAGTCGTCCTTGGCGGTGCCGAAGTCGAGCAGCTTCACGAAACGCTCGCCGCCTTCGAGCTCGCACAGGAAGATGTTGTCGGGCTTGAGGTCGCGATGGATGACGCCGACGCGATGCGCCTTCGCGAGCGCCTTGCCGAGCTGGCCGACGACCAGCGCCACGTCCTCCGCCGCCATGCGTCCGTTCGCCGTGAGCTCGGCGCCGAGGTCGTGGCCCTCGAGCAGCTCCATCACGATGAACGCCACGCCGCTCTCGGTGACGCCCGAGTCGAACACCTGCACGACGTGCGGGCTCTTCACTGCGGCCGCGACGGCGGCCTCACGCGCGAAGCGAGCCGCAGCACCGGCGGTACCCTCGACCTCCTTGGCCATGAGCTTCACGACGACCTCGGTGTCGAGGACGAGATGCTCGGCGATCCACACCTTGCCCATGCCTCCCTGCGCCAGTGGACGAAGGAGGCGCACGGTCGCGGTCACGTGGTCGCCTGCTACGAGCTCTTCCTTCATGGTCTTCGAGGAAGGGCGGATCATAGCGCGCGCATCCGGTCGGCGCCTGGTCGCAAAGAATGCGACTTCGATGACTTCATCGCCGGCGAGGGGCTGAATATCCCGACGTATTGGCACGAAAGGCTCTGCAACGATTGCAGAGCGAGTACAATCGCGATCATGCGCCGCGTCCTGGTCGTTGATGACGAAGAGAACATTCGCCTCGTCCTCAAGACGTTGCTCAAGCGCCACGGCTACGACGTCGAGGTGGCCGACAGCGGCGAGAGCGCGCTGGTGCTCGTCGACTCGTTCGGGCCCGACGTGATCCTCACCGACGTGCGGATGCCGAAGATGGGCGGCATGGACCTGCTGGCCACGCTGAAGGCGAAGCAGAACCCCGCCACCGTGATCGTGATGAGCGCCTATGGCTCCGTCGATCTCGCGCTCGAGGCAATGAAGGCCGGCGCGTACGACTACGTCGGCAAGCCGTTCAAGCCCGACGAGATCGTCCTCGCCCTCCGCAAGGCCGAGGAGCGCGAGACCCTGCGCCGCGAGAACCGCGCGCTCAAGGAGCAGATCCAGAAGGAGAGCAAGTTCGAGTCGATCCTCGCGAAGAGCCAGTCCATGACGGACATCTTCCGCACCATCACGAAGATCGCCGACTACAAGACCACGGTCCTCATCCAGGGCGAGAGCGGGGTCGGTAAGGAGCTCGTGGCGCGCGCGCTCCACACGCGCGGCGTGCGCAAGAACCAGGCGTTCGTCACCATCAACTGCGGCGCGATTCCGGAGAACCTCCTCGAGACCGAGCTCTTCGGGCACAAGAAGGGCGCGTTCACCGACGCGAACGCCGACCGGCGCGGGCTCTTCGAGGAGGCCGACGGCGGGTCGCTCTTCCTCGACGAGATCGGCGAGCTCCCCCTCTCGCTCCAGGTGAAGTTGCTGCGCGCGCTCCAGGAGGAGACGATCCGGCGCCTGGGCGACTCCAAGGACATCAAGATCGACGTGCGCATCATCGCCGCCACGCACCGCGATCTCGCGGCCGAGGTGAAGGCCGGGCGCTTCCGCGAGGACCTCTTCTACCGCATCAACGTGCTGCCCATCGTCATCCCGCCGCTGCGCGCGCGGAAGGAGGACGTGAACCTGCTCGTCGATCACTTCCTGACGCGCAACAACGCGCGGCTCGGGACGCAGATCCGTGCGGTCGGGCCCGACGCCCGCAAGCTGCTCCTCGAGTACAACTGGCCGGGCAACGTCCGCGAGCTCGAGAACACCATCGAGCGAGCGATGGTGCTGTGCGACGGCGAGGTCATCGACGCGAGCGATCTCCCGGAGCGCCTGCGCGACGCGCTCGATCCCGTGCAGGTGCAGCTCGCGAGCGGCGAGCTCTCGGTGAAGAAGACCACCGCCGCCATCGAGGAGATCCTGATCCGTCGCGCGCTCGTGAAGACCCGCGGCAACCGTACGCGCGCCGCAGAGCTGCTCGAGATCAGCCACCGCGCGCTCCTCTACAAGATCAAGGACTACAAGATCACGGAGCTGTGAGGACCGGCACGGGGAGTGCTCTGTCCTCCGCATCATGCGGATGCGTCGCCTCTTTCTCGCGTTCTTTGCCCTGATCTCCTCGTGCGGGCCGGCGCCGGAAGGCCCGCCGGACACGCAGGGCGTGGCCCGGGGAACACAGCCCGGAGGCCTCGCCGCGGAGGTCGCCGTCCCCACGATCCAGCGCCTCGACGCGCCGTCCCCCGCCGCAGCCGGCCAGGGCGCGTCGTCGATCCCGAACGTCGACGAAGGCGCCGTGCTCGCAGGGTTCGCCGGCTCTCGCTTCGCCGTCATCGACACCCCGTCGAGCACGCTCGTCTTCGACGCCGAGTCCGCGACCGCGTTCGGAGTCCTCGGCCACGCGCTCCGGGTCGAAGGCGCCGCGTGGGACATCTGGCTCAGCGTGAATTTCGAGGGCGACGTGCTCCGCTCCGGCGTCGTCACCAGCGCCGACGGTCTGCGAATGCTGGTGCGGACCGCGGGCGGCGTGCAGGCCGTCGACCTCACGCAGCGCGGGGCGATGCTCACGGGTCTGAGCAGGGCCGACGTGCGCGGCGCGAGCCTCTCGCCCGACGGCGAGACGTTCGCCGCGTGGACCGACGTCGAGCTCACGGTCGTGCGCGTCGACGGCGGCGCGCGCGTCTCGTACCCGCTCGCCGCCGGCCAGGCGCCGGTCGTGCAGTGGGCTCCGCGCTCGGTCGTGTGGACCGACCTGGCGAGCGCGCGCATCGTCGACCTCGCATCGTGGCGCCTCCAGACCACCGAAGGCGCGGGGTCGAACGTCACGCTCTCCAACGACGGCAGCACCGCGGTGGTCGCGCAGCCTTCGCTCGTCGAGGTGTGGCGGAGCGGCGAGGCACGGCCGGCCGCGCGGGTCGTCACGCAGCTCGTCACGAACGTGGTCGTGGACGAGACCGGTCGCAACGTCGGCTGGGTGGAGTACTCGGACGAATACGCGGCCGATGCCGTCCTCCACACGCTCGAGACTGCCACCGCCGCGCATCACCACTTCGCGAGCCAGGCGGCATGCCACCTCACGCACGAGTACCTGCTCGGCATCGAGAACGGCGAGCTCCGGACCGACGGCCAATGCAGCCCCGGCTGCCCTTCGGTCGCGCGTCAGTCGCAGCTCCGCACCTACGACGTCAAGACCGGCAAGGTCACCAAGCGATGGGACGGGGACGTGGAGCGGCCCTTCAACGAGGAGGTCGGCGCGCGCACGTCGATCGGCGAGAACCTGGCCAAGGTGTTCGGCTTCGACATGGGGACGACGCTCCCCATCAAGCATCACCCGTCGGCGGACCGCGCCCTCGTGGAGCGTCCCGACGCGTTGCGGCTAGTCGACCATCGCACCGGCGCGGGGCTCGCTACGCTCGAGCGATCGGCGGATTTCAGCGTGCAAAGCGTTCATTTCTGGCCCGAGTCGGGTGAGCGCGTCATCGGCATCGCGCGCGGCGTCGTGGTGGTCTGGGACACCGCGTCGGGCGAGCGAGTGTGGGCTTCACGCCGCTGAGCAGGTGGTAGAGTGGCGCCCATGCGTGTGAGCACTCCTTTCCTTGCCGGTATCACCCTCGCCACGTTCGCGGCGCTCGCTTCGATATGCGCGTGCGGAGGAAAGCCGAAGCAGGCCGACGATCCCTCGAACGAGGCGACGCACAGGCCGCCCACCGACGACGGCACGCAGTCGACGAAGTGGGAGGGCGCCTCTGCCCCACCGCCCGCGAGCGAGACGAAGCCCAAGGGCCCGGGCGTCACCTCGGTCAACGAGGGCGCGACGCGCCGGAGCGACGTCTACGACAAGGAGGCGACCGAGATCGTGGTCAAGCGCTCCGCGCGCCAGGTGAAGGAGAACTGCGGCGCCGCGAAGGACGACACGGGCAAGGCGACGGGGCCGTGGGGCAAGGTCACGATCCAGATCCAGCTCGGTCACAACGGTCACTCGAAGGGGCTCACCATCCCCGCGCCGTACCAGGGCAAGGCCGTCGGCAACTGCATCGAGAAGGCGTTCACGAACCTCACGTTCCCGCCGTGGGGCGGCGCGGACACCGAGATCAGCTGCGACCTCGAGCTGCTCAACCCGGCCGCCACCCCCGAAAAGAAGTAACTCCCGGGCCGCGCCGGCATCGCGCCGGTATCGGCGAAAAACGCCGCGTTCCGCTAGAGGCCTTCGTCCATGCGGCGCATGCCTTCGAGGAGGAGCGCTTCGGCGGACTCCTCCATGATGCGCTTCGGCGGCGTGAAGCTCGGGTCGAGCGCGAAGTCGCCTTCGGTCAGCTTGAGGAGCGCGTAGAACGCCTCCTTGCCGGCGAGCTCGCCCATCACGGCGTTCGCGACCGCGCCCTCGAGGAAGTGAATCTCGCCGTTCTTGCCGGCGTGGCGCACGTTCAGGCGGCCGGTCTTCCGGCCGTGGAAGAGCACCTGCACGATGTCGGGCAGGCCCATCTCGCGCAGGCTGCCGCTGACGCCCTTCGCGCCGCGGCCCGTCGACCACTGGTCGAGCATGGCCTTCAGCTTCGCCACCATGACGTCGGCCTGGACGGGCTTCGCGACGAAGTCCATCGCGCCCAGCTCGAACGCACGGTTCGCCTCGGTGCGTCCCTGCTTGCGCGTGTGGACGACCCACGGCATGTCGCGCCCCCACGCCTCCTTGCGCGCCTCGGACAGGAACGCGAGGCCGTCGGCGTCGGGCATCTCGACCTCGCACACCACGAGGTCGAACTCGGAGGCCTCGGCGGTGAGGAGCTTGCGCGCCACCTCGGTGCTGCGCGCGGTCTTCACGTCGAAGCCCTGCTCGACCATCCGCAGCTCGAGCACCGTCGACTCCTCGGGATCGGAGTCGACGAGCAGCACGCGGTAGCGGCTGCCCATCAGCTTCGCGCGCATGTCCTCGCCGAGGACGAGCGACTTGAAGAGATCGAGCAGCGACGGGTCGAAGATGCCGCCCGCATGCTTGAGGAGCACCGCCACCGCCTCGGCCGGCCCCAGCACCTTGCGGAACGGATTGCGCGGGTTCTGCGTGAGGTCAGCGTAGGTGTCGGCGATGGAGAGGAGCCGCGCGCCGAGGGGGATCTCCTTGCCGACCAGCTTGTCGGGGAAGCCCTTGCCGTCGAACCGCTCGTACATGTGGAAGACGGAGTTCTTGATCGACGACGGAATGCGCACCGCCTCGAGCAGCCGCAGGGGCGTGTCGTACGCCTTCGTGGCGGCGATGCGATGCCCCTCGTACTCGGCGCAGTTCAGCGCCGTGAGATGGAACTGCCCCATCTTGCCGAGGTCGTGGATGTGCCCGGCGACCACCATTCCCTGCGTCTCGGCGCGATCGAGGTTCATGCGCTCGGCGACGCGGCGCAGCAGGCGCGCCACCTGAGAGGAGTGTCCGCGCAGCTCCTGCCGCGAGTTCTCGAGCAGGCTCACCATCACCGTGAGGAGCTCGATCGTCGTCTCGTGCACGAGCACGTTCTGGCGCCCCACGTCGCTCGAGGGCGGCTGCGTTCCGGCCTGCCACGGGCCGCGGTTGCGCGGCGGTACCGCGGAGACGGCGGTGGGCGGCATCGAGCCGTCGTCGGGGGGCTCGACGAACGACGGCACCCGCGCGGCCTTCGGCATCGGCGCGGGCGCGCTCACGGGCGGCGGCGGAACGGAGAGCGAGATCTGCCCGGCGGTCCCGCGCTGGTGCTGCTGGGCGCGCGCGTCGTCCGGCTCGTTGCGGCTGCGACCGATGCTGCCGCCGGCGCCGCGCGCAGGCTTGGGCGCGACGAAGTCATCCTCCTCCTCGTCGATCGGCACGCGCGCGCCGCGCGCGTTCGGGACGGGCGGTGGCGCCTGACGAGGTAGCGGCGGAGGCGCGGGCTGCGCATGCGAGGGCTGCGCATGCGCAGGCGCGACGGTGTCGCCGCGGCCGCTATCGAAGGAGGGATTGCTGCCCGAAGGCTGGCGAAACGTTTCCTTCGCCGCCACCACGCGCCCGTCGCGCGTGACCTGCTGACCGAAGTCGTAGGCGACGCCGGCGCGCTCGAGCACGTCGAAGGCGCGCGGGTCGCCGCCGTGATGCTTGCGGATGGCGGCGGCGATCGCGGCCGGCCGCGCGACGAACGCCTTCACCTCGTTGGCGCCGGACACGAGCTTGATGTCGCGCAGGACGTCGGTGTTGTCGGGGTCGGCGGTGACCACGCTGAGGACGTTCTTCTGACGATCGAAGAGCACCGGGAACACGCCGAGCGTCTCGGCGACACGCCGCGGGATCATCTGCACGGTCGCGCGCGGGATGTCTGCGTTCGACAGCTTCTGCGTGGATACGAAATGGGTGCGGTAGACCGCCGACAGCGCCTTGAGGAGGTCGGCCTCGCTCATGACGTCGTTGTCGATGATCACCTCCTCGGCGCGATCGCCGTTCTGGTGAACGAGCGCGACGACGCGATCGAACTGATCTCGATGCAGCGCTTGCGCGCGCAGGAGCAGATCGGCAGCTTTCGTCTTCGATGTGGCGAGGGGACCGCTCACAGGGTGGTCCCTCTATCCTAGCCGCCCTCTGCCGCCCTTTGGCGCACGAAACTGAGGAGAAAGTCGAGGGCCACGCGGTTCTGGCCGCCTTCGGGGATGATCACGTCCGCGAAGCGCTTCGAGGGCTCCACGAAGGCCAGGTGCATGGGCCGGACGCTCTCGTAGTACTGCTTGCGGACCTGGCCGAAGGTCCGGCCGCGATGCTCGATGTCCCGGCGGATCCGGCGCATCAGCCGGATGTCGGAGTCGGTGTCGACGAAGAGCTTCACCTCGAAGCGCGAGCGCAGGCGGTCGTCGGCGAGGACCAGTATCCCCTCGACCACGATGACCGGGGCCGGCTGGAGCTTCAGGCCCTCCTTCGCGCGGTCGTGGGTGGCGAAGTCGTACGTGGGCCGGACGATGGCCTCGCCGGTCCGCAGCTGGTCGAGGTGCGTCGTGAGCAGGTCGAGCTCGAGCGCGTCCGGGTGGTCGTAGTTCACCATCTCGCGCTCGCTGAGCGGGAGGTGCGACTGGGACCGATAGTAGTGGTCTTGCTGGAGCAGGATGCCCTGGCCGACCGGCAGAGCCTCGAGGATCGACCTGGCGATCGTGCTCTTGCCCGAGCCGGACCCCCCCGCGATGCCCAGAACGAGGGGCGGCTTGAAGCGCGAGGTCGCGGTCACGGCGCCCTGACTAGCACACGCAGGCGCGCGGGATCGACGCTACTTGGCAGCGACGAGCCAGGCGAGCGGCCGCCGGTACGTGCTCACCATGCGATCGCTCGGGATCTCGTGGCCCATGCCGGGGACGAGGCGGACGCGCACGGGCACTTCGTTCTTCTTCAGCGTGTCGCCGACGCGCACCGTGTTCTGCGCCACGCCGTCGTTCTCGCCGGTGAGGAGATAGACGCGACGGACCTTGCGCTTGTCCTTGTCGAGCGCCTCGGTGACGTCACCGCCCCAGTACTGGTCACTCGCGCCGAGGATGAGCCACTTCGTCCACGTGGTCTGGTCCTTGAGGCCGACCTGCATGGCGATGAACGCGCCCTCGCTGAAGCCGATGAGCACGTTGCCGCGGCGCGTGACGCGGCCCTTGTACTTTGCACGGAGCGCGGTGATCGTGCTGTCGATGGTCTTCTGCGCTTCGCCGGCGCCGCTCGACCACGTGCGGCCGCCGTTCTCGTTGGCGCCGGGGCCCGCCGGGCAGACCACCCAGCCGAACTGGGTCCCGACCTTCGCCCACTTGCGGCAGTCCTCGGCGGGGTTCCCGCCGCGGCCGTGGAGATACATGAGGATGGGCCGCGGGCCCTTCGCACGCGGCTTGAAGTAGAAGGCGTCCGCCGCGCCCTCGATCTCGAGCTTGAGCGGCTCCCCCACCGCGGCCCCGGTCTTCGCCAGGGCGACCCGGGGCAGGACCAGCAGCGCCAGGGCTACCGCGCACGCCACCGCGAGCCGCAGCGCCACGCGAACGACGATGGGGACGATGGGGGCGGCTCCGAGAGCTGCGAAATATCGATAATTGCGGGCCATCGGGGGGATCGGAGAGCGCAGCATAGTCGACGAAGCCCGCCGAGCAAGGGATACAGTCGTAGCGGGGGAGTTGCGCGGCCGACCGCGAGCTAGACCGCGCGCTGCGCGAGGAGCGCGGCGCCGACGCGCTCACCGAGCACGCGGGCGGCGTCGTCGGAGGCGGGCCACGGCACGGTCTCCTCGGTCCGCCGCAGGTTCGTGCCGTCGGGCTCGCACACGAATGCGCGCAGATGGAGCTGCGGGCCGCCCACGCCTTCCTTGCGCTCGCCGTACGCGCCGAGCGGCGTCTTGCAGTCACCCTCGAGCGCCACCATCACGCCTCGCTCGGCGGCCACGCAGCGGCTCGTGAGCTCGTCGTGCAGCGCGATGAGCACGCCCTTGGTCACCTCGTCGTCCAGGCGGCACTCGATGCCGAGCGCGCCCTGCCCCACCGCGGGGAGAGAGATCTCGGGCGAGAGCACGTCGGTCGCGCGGTGCTCGAGGCTCAGGCGAATCAGGCCGGCGCGCGCGAGGACGATCGCGTCGGCCTCGCCTTCGTCGACCTTGCGGAGGCGTGTGTCCACGTTGCCGCGCAGCGGGATGATCTCGAGATCGGGCCGCGCAGCGCGCAGGCTCACGGCGCGGCGCAAGCTGCTGGTCCCGACGCGCGCGCCCTTCGGCAGCTGATCGAGACGACCATGCCTGGGCGAGACCAGCACGTCGCGCGGGTCCTCGCGCGTGGGGATGCACGCGATGAAGAGCCCGTCGGGCAGGACGCCGGGGACGTCCTTGATCGAGTGCACCGCGAGATCGGCGCGGCGCTCGAGGAGCGCCTCCTCGATCTCCTTGACGAAGAGCCCCTTGCCTCCCACCTCGGAGAGCGGACGGTCCTGGATGCGGTCGCCGGTGGTGACGACCTGGAGCTCGACGGCCTCGAGCTCGGAGTGCGCCGCCTGGAGGCGCTTCACGAAGGCGCGGCACTGGGCGAGGGCGAGCTGAGAGCGCCGGGTGGCATACGTGAGCTTCATCGCGGATCGCACGATACGCGTCTCGCGGTCAGTGGGGGAGACGCTTCTCGCTCGCTTCGGCGGCGATGGGCGCCTGGCTGGAGCCGTCGGTGCGCATGGTGCGCGAGTCCCGGACGCCCTCCTCCGCCGACTCGGGCGCCTTCGGCAGATCGAAGAGGTGGTGCAGCGCCTCGACGAGATCCCCTGCGTCACTCGAGGAGGCCGCGGCCTTGAGACGCGTGGTGGGTGCGTGCAGCAGCTTGTTGGTCGCGCTCTCCATCATCTGGAGCAGCGCGGCGCGATCGCCCTCGGTGAGGTGCTTGAGGCGCTGGCCGAGGCTGCGCTCCAGCTCGGCGATCAGCACGCCGCGCGTGCGTGCCCGGAGCGCGACCACGGTGGGGTTCACGTTCAGGCCGCGCGCCCACGCCGCCCACTCGGCGAGCTCGGCGTCCACGATCACCTCCGCAGCGGTGACCTCCTTCTGCCGGAGCTTCATGTTCTCGGCGACCTCGGCCTCGAGGTCGTCGATGTTGTACACGTACACGTTGTCGAGCTTGTGGACCTCGGGGTCGATGTTGCGCGGCACCGCGATGTCGATCAGGAAGAGCGTCTTGCCCTTGCGCTGCTTCATCACGCGCTTGACGAGGTCCTTCGTGATCACGAACGTCTTGCTGGACGTGCTCGCGACCACGACGTCGGAGATGACGAGCTCGGCCTCGAGCTGATCGAGGGGCGCAGCAGTCCCGCCGAACGTGGCGGCGAGCGTGGCAGCGCGGTCGAAGCTGCGGTTGCAGACGCGGATCGATTTGGCGGTCTTGCCCAGGCTCTTCGCCGCTTGCTCGGCCATCTCGCCGGCGCCCACGAGGAGGACGGTACTGGTCCCGAGGTCACCGAAGATGCGCTTCGCGAGGTCGACGGCGACGCTGGAGATGCTGACGAGGCCAGCGCCGAGCTGCGTCTCGTTGCGCACGCGCTTCGCCACGGTGAATGCACGATGCACGCATCTCGCGAGGTGGCTGCGGAGCGCGCCGGCAGCGACGGCTGCGTCGTACGCATCCTTCACCTGGCCGAGGATCTGCGGCTCGCCGAGCACCATCGAGTCGAGGCTGGCGGCGACGCGAAAGATGTGACGGACTGCCTCGTCGCCGCTCTTCTCGTAGAGCCAGTCGCTCAGGTCGTCGATGCTGGACGCTCCGAGCTGCTCGCGAAGCGCCTCGCGGATGGCGCGCGACGCTGCGCGCATCGCATCCTCGAGGGTCTTCGCAGGCTTCGCGAGGGCCACGATCTCCACGCGGTTGCACGTGGAGAGGAACATCGCCTCCTCGAGCTCGGGCCGGGCGGCGAGCCGGGCGAGGAGCT
>Ga0123336_10003926_pt1 | contig 12240 bp, 12 predicted proteins | sample SSSSmetaG_FD_96466 | JGI IMG/M metagenome (GOLD analysis project Ga0123336, IMG submission 96466) | Glacier valley bacterial and archeal communities from Borup Fiord, Nunavut, Canada, to study Microbial Dark Matter (Phase II) - ​SSSS metaG | ecosystem: Environmental > Aquatic > Freshwater > Ice... | reverse complement strand
GGTTTTTTAGTCCATAATAAATTCTTATTTTTCTTATTCGGTTTTAAAACTACTAAATTTCATTCAGCCATAAACTTCTCTCCACCTCTTGACATATCGCTGATTATCAGGGTTTTATTGTTTTCTAACTAATTCAAAGCAATTGTTTGTTCTTCTTTTGTGAACTCATTAGCAAACATTTTTTTTATCTTTTAGACTTGAAATCGTAGGTTCACTTTCGCCAGGGTATCGTTTTAAAATTTCTACTATTTCCAAAGGAATTGACCACATTTCAACGTATATATCAATCTATCTATCTCTTGTCAATTTGATTAGAACCTTTTGGATTTAAAATGCACTTATGATTTTATTTCACTGATTTGTATAAATAAGTATTCGTTTTTGAAATAACTTATTAATCCTTACTTCCTCACTCGAAACAACTTAATCAACTTTGGCACATAATCTTCCGAGGCATCAATGGCTAAATAATTCGCTCGGTTTTGCTTGCAAATTTGGTCTAACTGCTCCGAATTTTTCTCAAATAAATTCTTCATTCTGTTCCTAAACCAGTTGGAGGACGCATTTACCCAAATCGTTTTTCTGCTTTCTGTATCAAACACGGGAATAATGCCTAAACGAGGAAGATTCGTTTCTCGTTGATCGTATAAATGAATCACAATTAAATCGTGTCTTCGGGCGAGGGCTTTTAGGTTTTCTTCATAACCCGTATCAATAAAATCCGATACCAAAATCACTAAACTTCTGCGTTTTAGAACGTCCAACGTAAACAAAATCATCTTTTTGAGGTTTGTACTCGTTGATTCGGCTTTAAGTTTAAAAAGTTCCAAAATCGTTCTATAACCGTGTTTTAGGGTGTTGGCGGGTTTAATATATTTCTCTTTTTGATCAGAAAAACACAACAATCCCACATGACTCGCTTCTTTAATTGCCGATAAAGTTAATACTCCACATATCTCTTTGATGGTGTCTAATTTTGAACGATCAGACCGCCCAACGTTTTGTGAAGCACTCACATCCACCACAAAAAATACCGTTTGTTCTTTCTCTTCTTTGAATATTTTTACGAATGTTCCATGTCCTTTGGCGGAAGTATTCCAGTCAATTAGTCGGACATCATCACCATATTGATAGAGTCGCAAGTCACTGAATTCCAAGCCAGATCCTTTAAAAATAGAGTGAAAATTCCCCCGCATTTGCGAAGTTACTGCCTTGCGAATTTTAATTTCGTATTTATAAAGTTTGGATAAAAATTCGTTTGGATTCATTATTGGGGATTAGAGACTGGGCTTGGGGATTAGTGTCACAGAATAACAATCTCCAATTTTTTCCTCTAATATATTTTACCTTTCAAAACTCAAAAATAAGCATTTAAGACTGATTAGTCATTATTAAATCCAGTTATTTGTTACACCCAATTAGACCACGGATGAACCCGCAATGGAATCGGGCTTAAACGGACTAACACGAATAAAATTTAAAAAATCCGTGTTAGTCCTCTTAAGCCATACAATCCATGGCCTAACTTGTGACGAAAAATCACCCAAACTCAAATACATTTCAAGAAAAAACTTATCTTGCGAAAATTCATAATAATCTTCAACAAAACTATGATTAACCAAAATCAAACCGCTCATCAAAGTCTTTTGCAAGAAAGAAAGCTACGTTTAGAAAACATCAAATTAGGCGGAGGACTCAAAAATATCCAAAAACAACACGATCGAGGGAAATTAATCGCTCGTGAACGCATTGATTATCTAATTGATAATAATACGGAATTCTTAGAAATCGGAGCATTTGTTGGCTACGAAATGTATGCCGAACACGGCGGTTGTCCTGCGGGTGGAACTGTTGGTGGCTTAGGCTATGTGTCTGGCAAACTGTGCGTTATCGTGGCAAACGACCAAACCGTGAAGGCAGGGGCATATTTTCCCATTACTGGAAAAAAGAATTTACGATTTCAAGAAATTGCCATGCAAAACCATTTACCCATCATTTATTTGGTAGATAGTGCGGGCGTTTTCCTTCCGATGCAAGACGAAATCTTCCCTGACCGTGAGCATTTTGGGCGAGTTTTTTACAATAATTCCTTGATGAGTGCCATGGGAATTACCCAAATTTCAGCCGTTTTAGGTAGCTGCGTTGCGGGTGGAGCATATTTGCCAATTATGTCGGACGAAACCTTGATGGTGGAAGGACAAAGTTCTATCTTCTTGGCAGGACCTTATTTGGTTAAGGCGGCAGTGGGTGAAAATATTGATGCTGAAACTTTGGGTGGGGCAGCCACTCACACTGAAATATCCGGAATTGCTGATTATAAATTTAAAACCGAACAGGAATGTTTAGACCACGTTAAAAGGACGATTGGTAAAATGGGCGAATTGCCAAATGCGGGACTCAACCGCACTGAGGCATATTTACCGAAGAAAAATCCAGAAGAAATCTTGGACATTTTTCCAGAATTAAGAACAAAACCTTACAATATGCTCGACATTATTGAGCGTTTGGTGGATAATTCGGAGTTTGATGAATTTAAAAAAGATTACGGAAAAACCATCATTTGTGGCTACGCACGCATTGACGGTTGGGCAGTTGGCATCGTGGCAAATCAACGAATGGTGGTGAAAAGTGCCAAAGGAGAAGTGCAAATCGGGGGCGTAATTTATAACGATTCAGCCGACAAATCCGCTCGATTTATTATGAATTGTAATCAGAAAAGAATTCCCTTGGTTTTCTTACAAGACGTTACGGGTTTCATGGTTGGCAGTCGGTCGGAGCATTCGGGGATTGCAAAAGATGGGGCAAAAATGATAAATGCTGTTTCAAATTCTATCGTCCCAAAATTTACGATAATTATGGGGAATTCTTACGGTGCGGGTAATTATGCGATGTGTGGAAAAGCCTATAATCCCAATTTTATTTACGCTTGGCACTCGGCAAAAATAGCCGTGATGGGTGGAGAACAAGCGGCAAAAACGCTTCTACAAACACAAATTGCTTCCATGAAAGCTAAAGGAAAAGAATTGACAAAGGAAGAAGAAGAGGAAATTTTAAAGGGGATTATGGACAGATATAATGTTCAAACCACGCCGTATTATGCCGCTTCCAGACTATGGGTGGATGAAATTATTGAACCTTTGGACACTCGAAAAGTGATTTCAAAAGGCATTGAAGCGGCAAATCACGCCCCGATTACGAAAGATTTTAAGGTTGGAGTTTTTCAGGTTTAGGAAATTAATTAGGATTTATCAAATAATTTATATAAATTTTATTTCTTAAAAACTAAAACCAATCTGTTATGAAGAAAGTATTAAATTTAATTAATCACAAAGGCAATAACGTTACTATTATTGATGGATCGAAATCAGTTTATGATGCCTTAGAAATCATGGTTCAAAAAAATATTGGTGCTTTGGTCGTTTACAAGGAAGATAGTTTTGTGGGAGTTGTTACGGAAAGAGATTACGCCCAAAAAGTGATTGTGAAAGGCAAACATTCGCACGACACGCTGGTTTCAGAAATTATGGAATCGTCACCTGCAACTGTAAAATTTGAAGATACCATTGAAAGATGTATGGAGCTAATGGCTGATAAACACATTCGATATTTGCCTGTTTTGGCAGATAATCACGTTGTTGGCTTAGTTTCGATGGGTGATGTTGTTCGTTATATCATTGAAGATCAAAAAAATACGATTAACCATTTGCAGAATTTTATTTCTGGAGGCGTTTGAAATAGTCGAAAAGTTAAAGCGGTTAAAAGGTTAAGGTTTGACTATCAAATTTAACTTTTTAACTGCTTTAACTTCTCTAATTACTTTAACTCATTTAAATATCAAACCCTGCCAAATCCTTAAATTCCGCCACTCTGTCCAATAATTCCGTTTCTGATAAATTTATCAAACGCTCCGTTCCAAATTTTTCTACGCAGAATGAGGCCATTGCGGAACCATACACAATGGCACGTTTCATATTTTCAAAAGAAGTATCATCTGTCTTTGCTAAATAACCAATAAACCCACCCACGAAACTATCACCCGCACCAGTTGGGTCAAAAACATCTTCTAAAGGTAATGCCGGACAATAGAACGTTTTATCACCTTGAAACAACAAAGCACCGTGTTCTCCTTTCTTGATAATCAAGGTTTTAGGACCCATTGCCATGATGGTTTTTGAGGCAGTTTTTAACGAATAATCACCTGAAAGTTGGCGAGCTTCTTCGTCGTTAATGCACAAAACGTCTACCATTTTCAAGACCGCTTTCAAATCATCCATCGCAATGTCCATCCAGAAATTCATCGTATCCATTACAACTAATTTTGGACGATTTTCCAAACGGTCAATTACCATTTTTTGAACCGCTGGCGTAAGGTTTCCCAACATCAAATACTGACAATCCTGATATTCAGTAGGGATAATTGGGTCGAAAGTTCCTAATACATTCAATTCCGTAATCAAGGTATCACGTGAATTCATATTGTTATGATAACGACCAGACCAGAAGAAAGATTTTTCACCTTTTTTAATTTGTAAACCTTTCGTATCTACGCCTTTATTTTGAAGTAGTTGGATATATTCTTGGGGAAAATCTTCGCCCACAACCGCTACTAAATTGATAGGATTTTTAAAGTAAGATGCTGATAGTGAGATAAATGTACCTGCACCACCAATAATTTTGTCGGTTTTTCCTCTGGGCGTTTCAATGGCATCAAAAGCCACCGAACCAATTGCTAATAAACTCATGGATTAAATTTTAAGCGTTGAAAATGAAATATTTTGCAAAGGTACGGAAATAAGATTATTTATATTTGTAAAAAAAACAGACGATTCCAATGTACAGAAAAGCCACCCTAAATGACCTCCAATTCATCTATGACCTGTATATGCACCCAAGGGTAAACCCCTACTTACTTTACGAACCAATGAACATTGAGGAATTCAAACGTATTTTTGACAAACTCTTAGAAAGTGAAATCAAGTATGTATTTATGGATGAAAAAGATACACCCATAGGAATGTTTAAACTTTTTCCATGGACATATCGTGCCTCACACATTGCTTATTTGGGAGGTTTAGCCATTCATCCAGATTATGCAGGAAAGGGTTTCGGATTAAAAATGTTGCAGGAAATTATTGATTTAGCCAATCAGGAAGGCTATAAAAGAATTGAATTAAGTGTGGCAACTGAAAATTTAGGGGCAATAAAACTCTATAAAAAAGTAGGGTTTGAAGCGGAGGGAATTATGAAAAAATATACATATTTGAAGCAAGAAGGGCGTTTTTTAGATGAATTATTAATGAGTTATATTCAAATGAAGTAAAGGAAAAGGGAGGAATGGAGAAATGTAAAAACCTATTCCTCCCTTTTCCTTTACTCCTTCAACGCTTACTCAATCATATCCGCCTCTTCCAAGATATAATTCATCTCGTAAATATCATCGGCATTGAGTTTTAATTTGCCTTTAAAAGTATGCATGTCATCCGTTTTATACTTTCTAACCTCACTTTTCAAAGGTTTCAGCGACATTACAGATTCTGGACCTGCCCCGCCACAAAAGAAACATTGACTGTATGGAAACGCTGAAAGTACGTACATATTCGTAGCCACATCCACAGGAATTACGTAACCCTTAATGATAACTTCCTTATTCTCCAATTTCTTCAAAGGCAATCCAAAAGTAGGGTAAAGCATAAAAATGGACTCTTGTGGATACCATTTTTTCTTGAAAGAAACATCCTTCAACATATCCCAAGTGAGCTTTTCAGCGGGTGCATTTTTTGCCAAAATACAGGTTGAGATAATCAAACTTAAAAGTAATAATGTCTTGATTTTCATATATTTATGATTAAATTAATTAATAACTTTTTATTGATAACTGTAAATTACTCATCCGCTAATGTTTTTGAAATATTGATGCTATAAATACCTAATGATGGAATCGCTGCCGCCAATAATCCGATAAATAACGCTCCTAAAAACAAATAAAATTCTTCTGATAGCAAAGATAAAACGTTAAAGTCATAATGAAAATTTTGTGCTACATTTTCTGACATAATCCAAAGTCCGATTCTACTCAGAAATATGCCAATTATAAAGCCTATTATGCTGATTATCAGTCCCTCCAACAACAATAATAAAAATAACTTTGTTCGACTCGCTCCCATTGAGAGCATCAACGCCATTTCATATTTTCGTTCTTTTAAAGAATTATATAAAGACACAAAGACGCTCAATCCTGAAACAATAATTATCACCAATGCAATCCACTTCAAAGCATCAACACCTACGCCCAATAGAGCAAATAATCGGTTAATTTCAATAGCTGGCGTGGCAGTTTGTAAGGTAGAATTTTGATTAATACTTCTTGCCATCATCATACCCATCGCTGGATTTCGGAACTTTACTAACAAGGAAGTAATTTCCTTTGGGTTTTCTTCATGATGGTGTTCTTGGTTAGTTTGAGGTTGTTCTTCTTCTAATAATTTTAAAGCGTTTGCTCCTTTTCCAACTTCTGTTTCATGGTGTTCGTCGTGCACTGCCCAAACACTTTCCAAGGGCGTAATCATCAAAGCATCAAGCACGGAATTGGTCATTTTTAAAATTCCAACCACTTTAAATTGCTTTTCCTTGTGAGCTTCTCCTTCGCCATCAAAACCATGTTGCGACGAAAACGCATCACCAACTTTTAGCCCCAAATTCTTGGCAACTTTACTGCCAACAACCATTTCCATTGCTTGAGAAAACACTTTCCCTGTTTCAAATTCCGCTTGAAAATGTTCCAAATATTTTTCATTTGAACCTACAATCCTGTATCCCTGATAACTATCTCCCATCGAAAGTGGTATCGTTGATTTTACTAATGGACTACGAGTCAGCCGATTAGCTTCCTCCATTGAGATATTTCCCGTGGGCGAATCAATCTGATAAATACTCGCCAAAATCAATTGGAGTGGACTGCCTTTTGCTCCCACAACCATATCGATTCCCGCCACATTACGAGAAAATTTCTCTTCAATTTGCTTGCCCGCCAAGAGCAAAAGCGAAATAATCGCAATTCCTAAAGCCATTAATAAAATGCTCAAAAAAGTGGTCAAAGGCTTATCTTTTAAGTTATTAGTTGATATTTTTAGTAAGTTCATTTTTAGCTGTGGATTATGAGCTTTGAATAATGAGTTTTAAGCTGCAAGTTTTGAGCCGTGAGAAATAAGATGAAGAAATAAAATACGTGAACTGATGACCCACAACTCAAGGTTCATAGCTCAATGCTTTTAGCAAACACGTCTTTCAATCGTTGGTCATGCGTAACAACGACTAAACTTGCTCCAATTTCTTGAATTTGTTTTCTCAGTAAATCAATAACTTTCAGACAGTTTTCATCATCTAAACTTGAAGTTGGCTCATCCGCCAAAATCACTGATGGCTTGTTCATCAAAGCCCTTGCGATGCTTACCCGTTGTTGCTCTCCTTGCGAAAGTTGGGTTGTTTTTTTCGATAAATATGCTGAAAATCCTAAACTTTCTGCCAACTGTTGAGCTTGATTTTTTGCTTGATTTTTACCCGCTAAATAATTGGCTAATAGCAAATTGTCCATCACCGAAAGTGAATGAACAAAATGTGGTCTTTGGTAAATAATCCCCACATTTTTTGCCCTAAAATCTGCCGCTTGACTCACCGATAATTGACTAATTTCTTGATTATTTATCTGAATATTTCCACCCGTAGGTTTCAGCAAAAGTGCCATCAAATGCAAAAAAGTGGTTTTCCCTTTACCTGATTTGCCCAAAATCAACATCGTTTCAAAATCGGCACAAGAAAAATTGGGGAAATCGAAACGCTTTTCGGGCACGTAGGCGAAGGTTAGATTTTGAGTGGAAATCATATTTTTCGGTAAAAGGTTTACAGTAAACGGTGAACGGTTGAGGATGAAGTTTCTTACCACAAATATAGGTAAAAACCGTTTACTTTTCACCGTATTCCGTTTACTGATAAACCTGGCGTTTTCCCAAACTTCTCTTTAAAAGCCTTAATAAAGTGTGAGATGCTTTCATAACCAATTTCCATGCTAATTTCTGAGACGTTTTTGTCGGTATTTTCTAATTGTAACCATGCATATTCGAGTCGTTTATTTTTAATCCAAAGGGCAGGGGAAGTATTGAATTTCTCTTGAAAATCACGCTTAAAGGCAGACAAACTTCGACCCGAAAGCCTTGAAAGTTCCTCCAGAGAAAAAAGTTTTAAATAATATGACTTCATTAAATATTCCAAATCAACTTTCTCACCTTTATACAGGCTAAATAAAATACTTTTGAACTGTCCAGAAATATCAATTTCGAGAATGTGGAGTAATAATTCCTGTAATTTTAACCCTAAAAAGTGATTCAAATATTGCGTTTTGAGGGTGAAATATGGAAAAATTGATTCAGTAAATTTTTCTAAGCTCTCGGTAGTTTCAAAGACTAAAAGGGTTGAGTTTTCTTCATTCCTGAGTAAAGTATTTTCAAATAAACCCAAATGTTGCCCCACAAATTCCTTCAATAATTTCTCATTAAAAAAGAAAACTAAACTTCTATAATTAGTATCAATTGTTTCCTGCATTACATAATATCCTCGACGAATAAAGACAATATTTCCTTTCCTGACGTGAATAGTCTGAGTAGCGGAAACAAATTTTTTTTCTCCTTCTAATACAAAAATGACGGCGTGTTCTTCAAAAAACACCTCATTTTTGAGCGGTGGGTCTTGATTTCGGTACGCCACAAAAGTCATATCCTGAATTTTCAAGGACTGAAATTCACCAGCGTGTATAAGGGAAGGGACTCTTATCATTGTCTTAATTATTTCTACCACTTCACCACATCGCCCTTCTCAACTCCCTTCCGTTTGCAATATCCAGCATTTACTTCCAGTACATATTTTGCATTTTCAAAAGAGGGAATTGCCTCTTCCGAAAAGGGGGTTCGGTTGGCTTGAATCGTTACGATTTTCTTAGATTCGTCTAAAAATAAAATATCCAAAGGTAAATACGTATTTTTCATCCAAAAACTACGAGGCTGACTATCCATAAAGATAAAGACCATTCCGCAACTATCGGGCATTGTACGTCTATACATTAGCCCCTGCGTGGTTTCCGCCTCATTATCCGCAATTTCTATGGTAAGTTTCTCTTGATTTTTTAGGAAAGTTAATTCACCTTCTTGTTTAAATTGAGGTCCTTTCACGGCTAAATTATCCGTAGAATTTTCTGCAATTGGTTCATCTAAATTCTTAGAAAAATTCAAAACACCCGTTGAGATTAATCCTCCGAAAATCAAGATGATTACTAAGATGATGACAACTATTTTTTTCACGTTATTGCTGTTTATTTCCGTAAATTTACCAAACTCAGCATATCTTTTCAATATACCATGAAAAAACTATTACTAACGGCTACTTTACTGATTGTTCAATGCTTCTGGACCATTGCCCAAAAAATCTGTTTTTATAACGGTAAAGTATACACCGTCGATGCCCGCAGTTCGGTGGCAGAGGCCGTTGTGATTGAAAATGGGCGGATTTTGTTTGTAGGTTCAACGTCCGAAGCCCGTACCGCTTGGTCGGATAGTCGGACGAAAATGGTAAACTTGGAAGGGAAATTAATGTTGCCAGGTTTTATCGACAATCACACCCATTTTGCCGATGGTGGAATGTATCTTTCGGGTGTAGATTTGCGAGGAGCAAAATCAACAACCGAGTTTAAGTCTATCTTAAAAAAGTATGCAGATTCGCACAAAAGTGAGTGGATAAGCTCTGGAAATTGGGATCATGAATCGTGGGAAGTGAAGGATTTACCTACCAAAGAAATGATTGATAATTTAACGAAAGATTCTCCCGTTTTCATTGACCACTTCGATGGACACATGGCTCTCGCAAACTCAAAAGCCTTGACTTTGGCAGGAATTACAAAGGATACAAAATCGCCCGATGGAGGGGAAATTGTGAAAGACATAAAACGGGTGAACCCACAGGAATTTTGAAAGATTCAGCTATGTCGTTGATTTACAGCATTATACCTGCACTTACACCCGAACAAAAAATCAAATATGTTCAACGTGCTTTGCAGGAAGCTCGTGAAAATGGCATTACTTCGGTGCAGGATATTACTTTTCAACCCGATTTAATTGCTTTCCAAACCTTAGAAAAAGAAGATAAATTAACGTGCCGTTTTTATACCCGTTTACCGATAAATTCTTATCAAAATTTGGTCAATACGGGCATTCAAGTAGGCTTCGGCTCAAACAAAATTAAGTTGGGTTCATTGAAGGCTTATGCGGATGGTTCATTGGGAAGTAGCACCGCTTTAATGTTCAAACCTTATGATCAGAACCCAAATGTAAAAGGCTTAGCGAGCGACATTATCATCAACGGAAACCTTACAAAATGGGCAACCGATGCCGATAAAAATCATTTGCAATTATCCATCCACGCCATTGGAGATTCTGCTAATTATTTGATGTTAAAATTATTTGAAAACATCACGAAAACTAATCCAAAGTGGGATAGACGTTTCAGAATAGAACACGCCCAACATGTGCGTTTTGAGGATATTCCGTTGTTTGCCAAATTGGGTGTAATTGCATCCGTACAACCATACCACTGCATAGATGACGGCGTTTGGGCGGCCAAACGCATCGGCACACGCATAGATTACACGCACCCGTACAAGTCTTTTTTAGATGCTGGAATCAAACTTTGCATGGGTTCAGATTGGTCGGTTGCCCCGCTAAACGCAATTTTGGGGATTTATGCGGCAGTAACTCGCCAAACCGTGGACGGTGCAAATCCGATGGGATGGATTCCGAAACAAAAAATTGGCATTGCCGATGCTATTAAAGGATATACGATAAATAATGCATACGCTGCTTTTGAAGAAAGGGAAAAAGGTTCAATTGAGCCAGGGAAATTGGCGGATATGGTCGTCCTTTCAGACGATATTTTAACCATTAAACCAGAAAAGATACAAAGTGTAAGGGTGTTAATGACTATTTTTGACGGAAAAATAGTCTATGAGAAGAAGTAGAATTGTGTTATCGCTAAGACGCAGAGATGCAAAGGAAATCAATTTCGGATAAAATAGGCGGAAAACTACAACTTTTTAACTTTTAACTTAAGAATGGAAATGTCTGAAATTATAAAATATCTCTCCGATTCAAAGGAAATCATAGGCTTAGGTCTTTGGGCGGTTAGCTTTGTAGTTTTTGCTGAGAATGGACTTTTTTTTGCCTTTTTTCTTCCTGGAGATTATTTACTCTTTCTCACGGGCGTGTTTGTAGGAACAGGTTTTTTGAAGTATACCATTATTACCGTTATATTATATTTATTTATTGCAGCAGTCTTGGGGTCTTTGACGGGTTTTCTGTTTGGTAGATTTTTTGGAAGTACGCTCGAAAATCGCCAAGACCGATGGTATTTCAAAAAGAAACACATAAAATCAACCGAGGATTTCTTTGAAAAATACGGTAATCGTGCCTTAATTATCAGTCGCTTTTTGCCTTACATTCGTACCTTTGCACCCATTCTGGCGGGAATCAGCAAGATGAATTATCCTAAATATATTTTCCTAAACGTTGCAGGGGCTGCACTCTGGGTTGGGTTACTGGTTGGCGGAGGATATTATTTTGGGGTTCAATTCCCGTGGATAATTAATTACGTACATTATGTGATTTTATTCTTTTTGGCGATTACAACTTTTACAGTCATAAAAGGATACTTGAATATTAAGAAATCTTAATTTTATGCAACGGATGATGCTGTTCGTTGCTACAAATCTATGCTATCAGACTTCGGTTACATACTTCTTTTCATCATTTCAGGAATCGTTTTCGTGGCATTAATGCTTTTTGTTGCAAAACTCATTCGTCCAAGTCGTCCGAATTTAGAGAAATTAAGCACCTATGAATCAGGCGAAGAACCCGATGGAAACGCCAATGTTCGTTTCAATATGCGTTTTTATGTAATTGCCCTAATTTTTGTACTTTTCGATGTTGAACTCATTTTCCTTTTTCCTTGGGCAACGGTCTTTGGCAATCAACATTTAATTGAAATTACAAATGGCATTTGGGGTTGGTTTTCTGTTGTGGAAATGTTTATTTTTATTGGTATTTTAGTGCTCGGCTTGGCGTATGCATGGGTGAAAGGACATTTGGATTGGGTACGTCCAGAGCATGTGAGGCATGATTATCAATCAAAAATTCCTGATAGTGC
>Ga0123336_10003922_pt1 | contig 12254 bp, 14 predicted proteins | sample SSSSmetaG_FD_96466 | JGI IMG/M metagenome (GOLD analysis project Ga0123336, IMG submission 96466) | Glacier valley bacterial and archeal communities from Borup Fiord, Nunavut, Canada, to study Microbial Dark Matter (Phase II) - ​SSSS metaG | ecosystem: Environmental > Aquatic > Freshwater > Ice... | reverse complement strand
CGGCTCGCACATCGAGCGCACGTTCGACGAGTGGCAGGCCTCGCTCTACGCGAAGCCCGGGCAGCTCTCGTGCGGCAAGTGCCACATGGACGGCCGCGACGGACCGGCCGCGACGGTCGACGGCGCCCCCGTCCGCCGCCTGCACGACCACTCGATGGCCGCGGTCGACGCGCGAGTGGACGAGCGCGGGCGGCTTCCGCTGCCTCGAGTGATCGACGCTCAGCCGTCGATGCAGAAGGAGAACGCCACGTCCTGCGGGGCCGCGTTCGGCAGCTGGATCGTGACGGTGACGCGCCAGAGGCCCGGCATCGGGTAGTAGAGCTTCGTCACGTCGTAGACGCCGCCGCCCTTGGGGGTGACGGTCGGCTTCACGGCGCTGCCGTGACCGTGATCGGGCATGAACGAAACCACCGAGAGCGTCGCGCCCTCGAGCGGCTGCCCCGACGCGTCGAGCAGCTGGAGCGAGAGCTCGTTCGAGAGCTTGGCGGGCGGCGCCGGCGTGACGCTCATGATCTTCACCGACAGCGCGGCGGCGGTCTGCTTGGAGAGGCCCGCGGTATAGACGTCCTTGCGGGTGTCCTGCGCGCAGGCGCTCGTGGTGCTGCCGCTCGTTCCGGGCTCGCCACCGCCGTCGCTGGTGCTGCAAGCCGCGACGCCCGCCGCAGCGAGAACGAGAACGAGAGCGAGAACGAGAACGAGAGCGGGAACGGGAGCGAGGACCGCGGCAGGATGGCTGGGGATCGGGCGAAGAAGGTCATGGGGGCTTCCGCGAAGACAGTACGGTCGAGCCGCCGCGCCGGTTGGGAAGATAGCACTCAGTCGTTCTTCGCGCCGCACACCAGCCACGCGAGCAGAGCCTTGCGGGCGTCCGCGGCGAGCGCCCTGCCCTCGCGCGGCGGCATGCGGCACGCGTTCACCTGCGAGAGGATCGCGCCACGCTGCGCGTGGACCTGGTCGTAGGTGACGAGCTGCTGGCCCGGCACGCGGCCCCCGGGCGCGTGGCACACCGCGCACGAGCCCTGGATGATCGGGCCGATGTCCTTCGCGTACGTCGGAGCCCCCGCGGGGCACGCGGCCGGAACGTCGTCCGGGCAATCGACGATTCCGCCGCCGTCCACGGCTCCCGAGGAGGAGCTCGCATCCTTGCCGTTGCTGCAGGCGAAGCCCGACGCGGCCGTCGCGACGGCGAGCGCGGCGAGCGAGCGCCCGGCGAGCGTGCGGATGCTCACAGGACGTTGACGAAGAACGCGACGTGCCCGTGCGGCGACGTCTCGCCGTCCGCGCAGTCGGCGGAGAAGTGGAAGCGCACCGTCCACTTGCCGGCCTTGCTGAAACGCACGGGACCGATCGTGTAGTTGCCAGGCGAGGTCTCGGCGGTGGTGACGGGCGTGTTGGGACCGGGCGTCGTGTCGTCGAGGAAGATCTCCGCGTAGGGCTTCGCGGCCGCGACCGGCGACGAGTCCTTGCGGTAGGTGGCGACCACGGCGAGCGTCACGTCGCCGTTCGCGGTGACGGGCGAGGAGGTCCACCTGACGTGGTACTTGCACTCGTCGTCCTCACCTTCCGAGCCGTGGAGCGTGGTGCCGTGCTCGCCTCCGCCCTCCTCCGCGCCGCCGTCGTGGTCGCCCGCGTCCTCGTCGTGCGCGTGGCCCGCGTCGGTCTCGCTCGCCGTGCAGGCCGCGGGGTCGACGACCACCACCGGCTTGCCCGCGCAGTGGGTGTCGGCCGCGCCCGCCACCGCCGCCGCCGTCGACTGAGCACCGGTGGGAGCGGTGCCGCCGCTCGTGCTGCCCGTGCTGGAGGAGCAGGCGATGAAGACCGACGAGCCGAGGACGAGGAGCGCGCTGAGGCCGAGCGTCAAGCGATTCATGGATCCGAGCATGAACGATCCGTCTCGCGGGAGGTCCGTGGTGTTTTGACGCACCGCCGCGGTCACCGCTTCTGGAGCGCGCAGCCCAGCGCCTTGCCCTCGGAGACGCGCGGCTCACGGCCCGCGAGCAGGTCGTCGAGCGCGTCCTTCAGGAAGGGCGAGGCGTCGTCGTGCAGCACCTTCTTGTCGGTGTCGATGCCGCCGCGGTAGCGGACCTTGCCGGATCCGTCGAGGACCACCGTGTACGTCGCGTACTCGGCATCGAGCGCGTCGGCGAGCCTGGCGCCCGGGTCGAGCGCGATGGCGGGCAGGCCGCGCTCGCTTGCCGCCTGGGCATCTCCCGCAGGCGTGGCCGAGACCTCGGAGTCGACGACGAGGACCTTCACCCCCTGCGGGCCGTACACGCGCACGATCTCGCGGATGCGCTCCTCGTGGACGCGGAAGCACGGGCAATGATCGGCGTAGAACACGATCACGGTGAGCCTCGCGCGGGCGAGGTCGTCGGGGAACGCGGTGCGCTGGCCCGCGGTGTCCACCAGCGTGACCGCGGGCAGCGCCGCGGCGGTCTTTGCGGACGGCGCCGCGCACGATGTGACCAATGGATACATGGCAAAAAGCCCGCAAATAGCGCGCTTCAGTACCATGCGTAGAGCCCCGTGACGGAGAACGCGAGGGCCGCGATCTGGTTCTTCCCGAGTTCGGGGATCGGCGGGTTGCCGGAGAAGCCGCCCTGGAAGCGGAAGTGATCGCTCAACGGGACGACGCCGCTGACGCCGAGGATCGGGATGCGCCGCGAGCTCCGCGAGGCCTCGACGCCGCCCACCTCGGCGTTGCCCTCGCCGGTGTACGACCCGGAGACCGCCACCGCGCAGTCCCGCGGGAGCGAGTACGCCACCGCGAGGAGCGCCGTCCATTGCGTGCCGAGCGTCGTGCTCACGCCGTTCGCGGTGCGGGCGGCGCGCTTGGCGACGATCCCGTAGGCGGTCACGAGGAACGACCCGAAGAGCTGCTCGGCGGAGAGCCCCACGTTGCCCTGGAACGCGCCGATGCCCGTGGCCGCGGTAGCGAGCGGGCGGCCAGCGTCCTCGGGCGGACGGCCGGTGGGGAACGTGAGGCCGGCGAGGATCGCGATCCCGGGCACGTAGCGATTTTGCCCCGCGTAGAGGAAGTCGTAGCGCCCGCTGAAGTTCGCGTCCCCGAGGCCACCGCCGGACTCGCTGAGGCCCTTCGCGCTGCGCCGCGTCTCGACCAGCGGCACGAGCAGCGCGAGCTGCCCTCGCGAGGCGACGCCCGGGAGCCGCAACGCGCCGATCGCGTCCTGCTCGAAGTCCTGCTCGGAGTCGCCGGAACGCGGCGTCGCGTAGTTGCCGTATCCATCGAACGATCCGAACACGTGCGCGGCGCGCGCCTGCAGCGCCACGAGCGCATCCTCGTGCATCCCCAGGCGCCCCGGTGTCACCGCCCCCGAGCCCGCGCAGCACGCCTGCGCCGCCGCCTCGCGGGGCACGAGCACGAGCGCCGCGACGGCCAGCCCGTACGCGAACGCGGCGACGCGCGGGCTACTGGACTTCGAACTGCGCGGTCGCATGGTCAGGCTGGGCCGCGCCGCCGATGGTGGCGCGGATCTCCCACAGCCCCGGCATGAAGAGATTCACGTTGTCGACGATGTACACCCCGGGCTCGATGCCCGGCGTGACCGACGGCTTGACCGACGCGCCGTGGCCCATCGCCGGCATCCATGGCACGACGTCGACCTGGAGGCCCACGGCGGGCGTCCCGTCCGCCACCTTCGTCACCACGAGGCGCAGCGCGTTGACGCCGCGCGAGGGCTGCGCGTCCGGAGCGCTGTGCATCGCGATACGGAAGCTCCCCGCGTTGCTGGTGAGGACGGTGGCAGGCGTGGCCGCGAACGTCCCGGTGTCCGCGGAGCCGCCGGCGCTGCAGGCGGCAGCTGCGACGCCAGCAGCGGTCACGAGAGAGGCGATGACGAGGGCGCGGAGCTTCATGACCACACGCTGGAGCATAGGAGGCGGCCAGAAGCCGACCCCGCGTCATATCGTCGCGGGGGGAGCCGGAGGCCGGGATCAGCGGGCGCTAGGGTACTTCGAGAGCTTTCGCTGGAGGCTCCGGCGGTGGAGCCCGAGCAGCCTCGCCGCCTGGGAGATGTTACCGCCGCTGTCGGTGAGCACGCGGTTGATGTGCTCCCACTCGGCGCGCGCGAGGGAGGGAACCGAGCTCTTCTCGGGGGCCACGGTCGTGCTGCCAGGCGGCTGGTTCACGCGATCCCAGGCCGCGACGATGTCGTCGACGTCGGCCGGCTTGGTCAGGTAGTGCGTTGCCCCGAGGCGCACCGCCTCGAGCGCCGTCGCGATGCTCCCGTAGCCGGTGAGCACGACGATGTTCGTCGAGGCGTCGATGGCCTTGAGCTCGCGCACCACGTCGAGGCCAGAGATCCCCGGCATCCGCAGGTCCACCACGGCGAGCTCGGGGCTCTCCTTCTTCGCGAGCGTCACCGCGGTCTCCCCGTCGGGTGCGCCCTGCGCGTCGTACGCGCGCGCCTGGAACGCGCGCACGAGGCGGGTGCGGTAGGTCTCGTCGTCGTCGACGACGAGCACCGAGGCGGCGTTCGTCATGCGCCGCCGCGCGCGAGCGCGGTCCTCGGCAGCTCGAGCGTCACGCGCGTGCCCTTGCCCTCCTCGGAGGCGACCACGAGCTGACCGCCGTGGCGCTCGGCGAACGCGCGAGCGAGGAAGAGCCCGAGGCCCATCCCCTGCCCCGGCGGCTTCGTGGTGAAGAACGGCTCACCGACGCGATCGAGGTCCGCGCGCGGGATCCCGCGCCCGCGGTCCTGCACCGTGAAGCGCACGACCTCGCCCACCACGTCCGAGAGGAGCGTGATGCGCGCGCCGCCCTCCGGCGTCGCGTGAATGGCGTTCTGCACGAGGTTCGACAGCACCTGCACGAGCCCCTGCACGGGCGCGACGAACGCGGCGTCCGTGATCTCCGGCTCGACGTTCGCCAGCGCGGCCGGCCCCATGCGCTCACGCAGCGCGGCCAGCACCCGATCGGTGCTGGTGGGCTCGGCGAGCTCGCCGATGGCCTGCCCGGCATTCGCGCTCATCCGCCGGATGATCTCCCGACAGCGCTCGAGCTCGTCGCGGATCAAGCGAGCGTCGAGCACGGCGTCGTCGGGCGCGCTCCGGATCGATCGCTCGAGCTCTTTCGCGGCAATGGCGATGGTCCCCAGCGGCGTCCCCAGCTCGTGCGCGGCGCCAGCGGCGAGCGTGCTCAGAGACGCGAGCTTCTCGTTGCGCGCCGCGAGCTGCTGGACACGGAGCAGATCGGCCTCGCGCGCGCGCAGCGCCTTCGACACGCGCGTGACGAAGTACGCGATGAGCGACGCCGCGATGGTCAGCGCCACCCACATGCCCTGGAGGTGGACCGAGAATGCGGTGCCGCTGTGATGCGCGTGCTCCATGGCCGGCACCGTCACGTGATTGAAGAACAGCGCAGCGTAGGAGAGCGCGGAGAGCGCCACGACCGCCGCCGACCAGCGCATGCCGAGCACGACCGCCGCGATCGTGACGTGCACGAGGTAGAACGTGCTGAACGGATTCGCCGGCCCGCCTGCGAAGTAGAGCAGCGCGGTGAGCAGCAGCGTATCGAGCACGAACACTGCGCCGAGCGCGCTGGCGCTCGGATCGCGCGTGCGGCGAGCCCACTGACCGAGCGCGAGGTTGGAGAGCCCGGAGAGCCCGACCACCACCGCGAGCTGCCCGATGGGCACGTTCACCGAGAGCACGTAGCGCGCGCCGGCGATGGTCGCGGCCTGCGCGAGAAAGAAACCCCAGCGCAGCCGCACGAGCCAGGTGAGCGTGATGGCTGTCGCCGAGCGCCCGGCGCCGACGCTCGGCGCTGCCCGGCGCGCGGCGGTCTCGCCGGCGCGTTCGGGTGCAGCCAGGGTAGGGGCGGCGGCCTCGCTCACGTACGCGATCCTAGCACTCACCGAATTCGTCCGCCTCGGTCGTCGCGGATTCGACGAGCAGGAACGCGAGCGCGAGCTGTCGGGGGCGAGGCCGCTTCGTGCCGGCGTTGCGGATCCACGTCTGCGCGTCGGGCCCCTTCACGTCGGCGAGCGAGGCGGTCACGTTGTCGAGACGGAACGCGCCCGACTGGGCCGCGGTGAGCGCCAACGCGGCCGCAAGAAACGCTTTCCGCGCGCTCCGGGCGGAGCGAAGCTGCCCCGTGCTCTTCGACGACGCGGCGCGGGAGGTGGCAGGGCGATACCGGTCCCGTGCTGCGTACTGGTATGTGCGCTCGAAGCTGGCGATGGATCCCGTGGCGCGAAAGCTCGTCGCGCTGGGCGAGGCCGAGCCGTTCGGGGCGGTGGTGGACATCGCATCGGGCCGCGGGCAGATCGCGCTGCTCCTGAGGACGATGGGCCTCGCGCGCACGGTGACGGGCCTCGACTGGGACGCCGCGAAGATCGCGATCGCGACCGCGGCCAGCGCCGATCTCGAAGGGATCGCGTTCGCGCAGAGCGACGTGAATACGGCCGCGCTGCCCGACGCCGACACCGTGCTCCTCGTCGACATCCTCCACTACCTCACCGTCCCCGAGCAGGACGCGCTCCTCGTGCGCGCGGCGCGGGCCGCCCGCGGACGCGTGATCGTGCGCGATGTCGATCCCGACCGCGGCGTGTCGAGCGTGCTCACGCAGAGCTGGGAGTGGGTGACGACGACGCTCGGCTACAACCGCGGCGCGCGCGTCGCACCGCGGTCGTTCGCGGAGATCACCGCGGTGCTCGAGGGCGAGGGCCTGGGCGTCACGCGCGAGGCGTGCTCGGCCCGCGGGATGTCGAACGAGCTCCTCATCGGCCGACACGCTCGCCTCCGGCTGTGAGGAACGCTCGCGACTGGCTGTGCTTCCAAAGTCACCCCGCCCGACTGAGACGCGAGACCACGCACCTGACGGCTACGCGCGCGCGCCCAGGAGGACACCGCGTTCGCCGAGGTCGGCGAGGAGCTGCGCGGCCCCCGCGAGCACCGCGCCGTCGAGCGGCTCGCCCGCGGCGGCGCACGCCTCGGTCATCGCGTTCGCCAGCGGTCGCCCGGCAAGGAGGCGCTCGAGGATCGCGGCGGCGAGCGGCGTGAGGTCGAGGAAGCGCGTCACGTTCTGGCCGTCACGATAGACGAGCAGGCTCACCGGGCGCTCCTCGGGCACCGCCGCGAGATCCTCCGAGCCGATCCGGTGCACCGCCCAGCCGAGGTGCACGATCACGTGCGGATCGGCGAACACCAGCGCGCGATCGGCGGTGACGTCGGCGAGCGGGGGCGGCGGCGCGGGCCGCGGCGCGACCCCGATCGTGAAGTCCACGAGCTCGTACTCCGCGTAGTCCGCGAGCCAGCGCGGGATGCGCTCGTCGGCCCGCCAGCGCGGCGCCGTCCATGCGAGGAGCTCGGGGCACGTCGCGGAGGTGCGGTGTGCGCGGCCCCTGCGCGGCGAGGAAGGCGTCCACGGAGCGATCGAAGGCGCCCGCCGCATGGTGCTCGAGCCGCGCGCGCGTGCGCTCGAGCATGGTCCCGATCACGTTCACGACGTTGTGCCGGACGAGCATGCGGTAGAGCCCGAGCCGGCGCGGTGAAGCGAGCAGCGCTGCGGCGTCCTCCGCGGCGATGCCGTGACGCGCGAGGTAGGGCGCGAGATCGCCCGCCAGCGCGGCCTCCGCGTCACCGAAGCACGCGTCGGCAAAGAGCGCGTGGAGACGCGCCACGTCCGTCATGCGGCCTGCCTCGTCGCCCGCTGCCACAGCGTCTTGATCTTTGCCACCTCGGCGAGCAGCACCTCGAGCGACGGGATGGCCTGATCGCGCTCGAGCAGCACGGGCACGGGCCCGGTCCTCCGCAACGTGCGCTCGAGCAGAGCGAGCACCTCGTCGCAGCAGGCCGAGCCGTGCGTGTCGATGATGAGACGGCCTTCGCGCTCGGCGGCGGTGGCCGGCGCGGGCCCGCTCGCCCAGGTGCCCTCGGAGAACCAGTCGTGCCCCGCGACGTGCATCTGCACCACGCGATCGAGCGGCGCATTGCGCATCCAGTCGTCGACGTCGAAGCCGAAGTTCGTGGCGTTGACGAACGCGTTGTTGACGTCGAGCAGGAGCCCGCAGTCCGCGGCCTCGCAGACCTGCGAGAGGAACTCGGCCTCGGTCATCTCGCGCTTGCCGGGATGCAGGTAGAAGCTGACGTTCTCGATCGCCATCGGCGTGCCGATCGCGTCCTGCGCGCGCTTGATGCGGTCGGCCACGCGCGCGACCTCCTCCTGCTTGAAGGGGATCGGAAGGAGGTCGTGGAGCACGACGCCGCCGTGCGTGCTGAAGCAGAGGTGATCGGAGTGCCATGGGCTGCGCACGCGCTCGATGAACCCCTTCAGCCCGGCGAGGTAGTCCTCGCGCAGGGGGTCGGTCCCGCCGACGCTCATGGTGAGCCCGTGGGTGACGACGGGATAGAGCTCGATCGCGCGGTCGAGCGCCTCGTCGTAGTGGCCGCCGCGGCCCAGGTAGTTCTCGGGAGAGACCTCGACGAAGTCCAGGGCCGGCCGCTGCTCCAGCAGCTCGTCGATGAAGTCCCAGCGCAGGCCGAGCCCGACGCCGTTCACGGTGCGGCTCACCATGAGGATTCTCCTAGCATCGCGATCGCCGGCGCACCAAGCGCGCCCACAAAAGCGGCAAGGCCGAGCAGGCGAACCCGCTCGGCCTCGAACCGCACGAGCGCGACTTACTTCTTCGCGCTGCAGGTACCCGCGCCGCAGCTGCTCGCGCCGGCCTTCTTGGGGGCCGCGGCGGGAGCCGCGCCGGGAGCGGCGGGCTTCTTCGTGGTGCCGGTGGTCGCGGGCGCCGGCGTACCGGTGACCCCCTTCGCGTCGGTCGCGGACGTGGAGGGCGTGGCGGGCGCGGCGGGAACTTCCGCCGGCTTCGCGGCCATGGCGGGGTCGGCAGGCTTTGCGTCCAGCGCGCCGGCCTTCTTGTCGGCCGAGCACGCTGCCTCGCCGGCCTTGTGATCCTTGTTCGCGCCGCAGTGCGCGTCGCCGGTGGCGGCCTTGTCGGTGGCGCCGGGGACCTCCTTGGCGTCGACCGGGGTCTTCGGTGCCTCGCCGCCGCACGCGGCCATGATGACGCCAGCTCCGAGGACGGCGAGCGCCCCCGTGATGCTTTCAAGAGACAGATTCGGACGCATCGCTCTCATTCCTTCCTGTTGGTTTGACGCGACCGCGATTCAATCGCGTCACGTGCTGCTCTGGTCCCTTGCCCGAACGGCGAGGGAAACGTATCACGGCTGCGGAGTGGCTCGAAGATCGAGCGAAACGTCGGCGACCTCTGCCACCTTGGTGCCGATCAGATTGAAGGCGCCCTTGGCGATCTTCCCGAAGCCGTCACGCGGCTTGACGTCGTAATCGGCAAGAGTCGTACGGAACGGCTTCTTCGATTTGATGGTGAGCGAGCTCGGCGTGTCGGCAGCGCCGCCCACGGGGTAGTGGAACGCGACCTCGACGTCCGCGTCGCGGTCGACCTTGTGCCCGTGGAGGAGGAGCTCGCCGCGGGTCGTGGCGGTGACGGTGCGCACCTCGTCGGCCCCTGCCTTCGTGGGCGCGATCTTGGTGAGGTCGGTCGCGCTCAGGTTCTCGATCGACCGGATGGCGTAGACCGCCCAGCGGTTCGCGTTCTTCACGCTGTCGTCGAGCTTGCCCTCTTCGCCGTCGGCCACCTCGAGCCACGTGCGCGCGTGCGTGGTCTGGCTCTTGTCCTTCGCGGCGTCGTCGAACGTCTTCGTGGTCAGCGAGAGCATGTCGGCCTTGATCTCGCCGCGCGTGTTCGCGAGGTTCATCGGATCGACCTCGATGGTGCCCATGGCCCCCTCGGTGACGGCCTTGATGTGCTCCTTGGGAGCGGGCATGTCGATCGTCGTCGCGCTCCTGGGGTCGATCGCGAACTTCAGCGTCTTGTTCGTGGTCGGCGCTGGAGTGGACGGAGCAAGGGAGCTCGCGACCGGCGCGGTCGTGGCCTTCTTGTCGTCACACGCCGCGAGTGCGACGGCGACCGTCATGGCCGCCACGATGGCACGCTTCATCCCCTTGCCTCCTGAACCGCTCTTGCACATCGCGTACTCTACGTGGGCCCGCCTGCCGTGGTTTCGCTTTTCCGCGCGCGGGACCGCAAACGAGCGGCGAGCGCAGGCGGCGCCACGAGCGTGGTGACGAACACCGCCAGCACCAACGCCGCGTAGATCTGCGGAGAAAATAGTGGTTTTCCGCCGGGCGCGAGCCGCGCGCCGGCGTCGGCGAAGATGAGGCCGACCTCCCCGCGGGGGATCATGCCGAGCCCGATGGCCACGCGATCGAGGCCCGCCTTGCGGACGCCGAGGCCGGCCGCGATCTTGCCCGCCACCCCGGTGACGACGAGGGCCGCCCCCAGCAGGAGCGCGGGAGCGTCGAGCCCGCCCAGCTTCACGTTCATGCCCGTGCGCACGAAGAACACCGGCGCGAAGACCGCCACGATCGGCCCGACGAAGCGCTCCACCTTGTGGACGCCAGTGCCCTCCTCGTCGGTGAACGGCTTCACGCTGACGTCGTCGAGGAGGAGGCCCGCGGCGTACGCGCCGACGATGGCGGCGAGCCCCGCGCCCGCGCTCGCGCCGGCGAGCAGGAGGCACGCCGCGACCGAGAGAGCGCCGAGGACGTGCGGGGCGCGCAGCGCCGCGGCCAGCCGGTAGACTCGCCGGAACGCATAGAGGCCGATGGCGAGCGCGCCGATGACGAACGCGATGGCCGTCCCCGCGATGCGCGCGATGGTCAGGGGCGCGGGCATCCCGCCGGCGGTCGCGGCGATCGCGGAGACGATGGCGAGCACGATGAGACCGAGCACGTCGTCGATGACGGCGGCGCCGAGGATGATGCGCGCCTCGGGCGAGGCGAGCGCGCCGGCATCCTTGAGGACGCTCGCGGTGATCCCGACGCTCGTGGCGCACATCGTCGCGCCGATGAAGAGGTGCACCGTGAACGAGGCATCGGGCAAGAGCAGCATGCTCACCCCGATACCGAGCGCGCTCGGCAAGACGACGCCGAGCAGCGCCACCGCCCCGGCACGCGGCGCGACCTTCACCATCTCGCGCACGCTCGACTCCAGCCCGACCTGGAAGAGCAGGAGCATCACCCCCAGCTCGGCGGCGAACGCGATGGCGTCGCTGTGGGCGGCCTCGGACATCGCCGCGAGCGGCAGGTTCCCGAGGACGACGCCGGCGAGGAGCTCGCCGAGCACGGCCGGCTGGCGCAGGCGCAGCGCCGCTTCGCCGCCGAGCTTGGCCGCGACGATCATCGCCGCGAGCACTGCCCAGGTGAGCGCGGGGACGCCATGCTCCATCGCGCCATGGTAAGCGAACGAGGGTGACGATGCCGCCTTCCCCGCTCACCTCCGACCGCGGGCACGCCCTGGTGGTGCCGATCACGGGCATGACGTGCAACGGGTGCGCCGCGCGCGTGCAGCGCGCGCTGGGGCAGGCGTCGGGCGTGGCGAGCGCGGAGGTGAGCTTCGCGAGCCGCTCCGCGAAGGTGGTCCTCGGCGACCCGGATCGTGATCTGGGGAGCGCGCTCGCGGCCATCACCGCCGCGGGGTATGCGCCGGCTGCGACCGCCGCGCAGATCCTCGCGCGCCGCGGCGCGCAGGCGAGGGCCGCGGCGGACGAACGCGAGCAACGAGCGGCGGCGCGTCGGGCCGTCGTCGCGCTCGCCATCGCGGCGCTCCAGATGGTCGCGGGTCTACCGATGATGGGCCACGGCACCCACGCCGCGTCGGCGATCGCCAGCGCCGCGATGCATCCCCTGCTCCGGCCGGCGCTCCTGGTCTCGACGGTCGTGGTGATGGTGCTCGCGCGCTCGTTCTTCATCCGCGCGTGGAAGGCGCTGCTCCAGCGCACCGCGGACATGAACACGCTGGTCGCGCTCGGCAGCGGCACCGCGTTCCTCTATTCCGCCGCCGCCACCGTCGCGCCCGCGGCATTCGCCACCGAGGCGCGCCTTCCCGACGTGCACTTCGAGGCTGCGAGCTTCATCCTCGCGTTCGTGCTGCTCGGCCGCGCCATCGAGGGTCGCGCGCGGGCCCGCACCACGGCCGCGCTCGACGGGCTCCTCGCGCTGGTGCCGGCAATGGCCACGGTGATGCGCGAAGGCTTGGAGGAGAAGGTCCCGGCGTCCCATGTATCCATTGGTGACATCGTCGTGCTGCGCGCCGGTGAGAGCATAGGAAGCCCAACGCCGATCGCCGATGCCCAAGCCGGAGACCGGGGAAGATCGCCGAAAGGCAGGGTCGGGCGTAGGGGACGAACTACATCCCCACGGG
>Ga0123336_10003918_pt1 | contig 12266 bp, 8 predicted proteins | sample SSSSmetaG_FD_96466 | JGI IMG/M metagenome (GOLD analysis project Ga0123336, IMG submission 96466) | Glacier valley bacterial and archeal communities from Borup Fiord, Nunavut, Canada, to study Microbial Dark Matter (Phase II) - ​SSSS metaG | ecosystem: Environmental > Aquatic > Freshwater > Ice... | reverse complement strand
GATGACCGGCGACGGGGTGAACGACGCGCCGGCGCTGAAGGCTGCAGACATCGGGATCGCGATGGGACGGAAGGGGACGGAGGTCGCGAAAGAAGCGGCCGATATGGTCGTCACCGACGACAATTTCGCGACGATCGTCGCGGCCGTCGAGCAAGGCCGAACGATCTACGCCAACATCCTTCGGTTCGTTCACTATCTCTTCTCGTGCAACCTCGCCGAGATCCTCGTCGTGTTCGTGGCGATCGTGGTGGGCTGGCCCCTCCCACTGGTCGCGCTCCAGGTGCTCTGGCTGAACATGATCACGGACGTCTTCCCGGCGATGGCGCTCGCCCTGGAGCCATCCTCTCCGGACGCCATGCGGGTGCCCCCCCTCGATCCGCGTGAGCCACTCGTCAGCGCACGGTTCGCGGGACTCATTGCGTGGCAGGGCGCACTGCTGGCAGGGGCCACGCTCCTCGCGTTCTGGATCGGGATGACCTGGTATGGAACCGCGGGCGAGGGCGGCCGTCACGCGGTCACCATCGCCTTCATGACGCTGGCGTTCGTTCAGGTCTTTCACACGTTCAACGCAAGATCGAGGCGGCGGTCTGCACTCGACGCGCGGCTCTTCACGAACCGATGGCTATGGGCCGCCGTCGTTACCTGTCTCGTGTTGCAGTTGGCGGCGGTCTACGTGCCGTTCCTTCGCCGTGTGCTGCACACGGTCCCACTGACGATGCGGGACTGGGTGCTGGTCGGCGGCTGCGGCTTCGCGCCTGTAGCGGTCGTCGAGCTCGTCAAGCTGATCAGCCGAAAGATCAGACCGCGAGCGCGACGCTGCGCAACTCGTGCCATGGGATCCTCCTTCTCGCGCTCCTCCACGTCTCGGAGCTCCCCGTGAAGCTTCCGCCGGAGAACCTCGTGAGCCCGGCGGACGCCACCGGCCCCGTTCGTGTCGACGACCCCACGACCCGCGGCGACTAGTACGCCTCGAGGCGGCTCAGATCGAGGAGGCCCGCCGCGATCGGCTCGGCCTGCACGTGGCGGCTCTGCAGGTCGTCGGTGAAGCGCCAGAAGCGATTGCTCGCTCGGAGGACGCCGAAGCGCGTACGGAGGGCGCGGTACGCGCCTTCCTCGTCGAGGTGCTCGATGGCCTGCACGAAGGACTCCAGGTCCGGGCGCGCGACCTCGAACAGCGCGTTGGGGTAGGCCCCCAGCAGACCTGGCAGCACCGTGATCGCGTCTTCGCCCTCGAGCCGCCGCGCGTCCTCACCGAAGAGATGGGCCACGTTGGAATGGGCACTGTCGCGCGTGATGGTGAAGTCGACGCCGGACACGCTGACGAACGAGAGCTCCGGTAGTCGGGACGCCGCGATCCCCTGGACCCGGCTCAGCCGCAAGAGCAACGGCGCCAGGTCGGCGTCGAACCGGTCACGATGCGCCTGCCATGTCCGGGCCTCGAGCATGGGAAAGAGCTCGTTCTCTGCCGCACGGGTCGTGTAGCGCACGCTCGACGGTTCCGTGAAGGACGTGAGATCGCGGACGACGCGCTCCTTCGCGCTGCCAGCCAAGCCGCGGTACCAGAGGTCGACGAGCGTGCGGGCGCGCGCCGGCGGCAGCAGCATGAGGAAGTTGGCTTCGCCCTCCATGCGCAGGAAGTCCATGTACAGCCGCGTCGTGAGCTGGTGGCCGACGTTGCCGAACACATCGAACCCTGCGACGAGGAGGTAGTGGATCCGCTCGAGGAGCGGGAAGCCGACCACCCAGGCGGTCTTCGGAGGCGCTCCCACGAGGCCCTTCACCACGGTCGCGCTGTCGAAGTGACGGAACACGGTGAGCGACGCGTTGGCGTTCTTGCCGTCCCCGTCCCAGATGGTCCGCAGCGAGATGCCGCCGTTGCGGTCGGCGGTCCTCGCGAGGAACGCGGCCTTCTTCGCGACATAGCGCTCGTGCTCGAGGCCGTACGCCAGCCATTGCGCCAGCGGCGCGGAGCTGCCGCCCTCCGCCGGCATGTCGAGGTGCTGCTTCACGCTCGCGAGGAACGCGGTCTCCTCGTTCATCGAGGGCAGATCCGGGCTCATGAAGGTGACCCAGAAGCGGTCCTCGATGACGTCGAGCGCCACCTGTCCCCGGCACACGGGCCCCTTGATGAAGCCCATCAGAGAAAATTCGGCCTCCTCCAGCAGGAATCGATATCGCGACTCGACTGGAATCGCCTGGAAGGCGCGGAAGGGATTTGCACCGACCCGCGGATCGTATCCGGGAAGGCGATCGACGGTATACGCAGCATCGAGGAACAGCGCGCGATACCGCTGCAAACGGGCTTCGTTCAGCGGATACGGCATGTGCGTCTTCTCGAGCGGTCGCTCGGTTCGCAGCACGAAGCGGTAGTACACTTGGTCGACGTGCGGATCGTCGAACGGTCGGCGCGTCGCGATCTCGTCGACGAGACCGCTCCTGGTTCGTGATCGCACGAGACGGAAGAACGTCGTGTCGCCCAGCCCCTCGAAGTAGAGGCTGGCCAGGAACAGGTGCTCGTAGAGATAGCGGCTAGCCAGTCGCGCCTTCGGAGACGGCTCGTCGAGGAACGCCTCCCACGCGCGGATGGACGCGGCGATCCGCGGGGCGATCGGCGTCGGCAGGGGCGGCGGCGCACCCGCCTGGACCCACGCGACGATCGACGCCTCCTGCTCGGCGTCGAGACCTGGGAGCGCATACGGCATACCCCACAGCGCGTGCTCCTGCGCGTACCCATCGAAGTGGTCCGCGTCGGCGCAGGTCTCCTTGCGATCGAGCCCGAGGGTGAAGCTCGCCGCCACGTCGGCACTTGCTGGGAGCGGATGCGCGCGCTTCAGCGCGAGCATCTTAAGGAGCAGGCTTGCGCGCGGGTTCGTGAGCGTGCCTTCGGGCAGGACCGGGTGAAAGCCCTTGGTCCGCCAGCCAGCGGCATCGTGTGCGTCGACGTCGAGTCGCGTGGGCGCCACGGCTAACGGCCGCGCGCTGTCGTAGACCTTCGTGTGCGAGGCGCCGCGGTCGATCCCCTCGTAGGTGCCGAGCTTGAGCTGGCAGGGCGCGTCGTAGCAGCCGTGACAGACGACGCACCGGCTCTCGAAGACCTCGCGCGCCCGCCCCCACGCAGCCTCTGCGGCCTGGGGCGCAAGGGAGGTCGGCGGTCTCGTCCACCGTGCGCTCTGCACGGTCCCGCAGGCCACCGGGACGAGTAGCGCCGCGCCTGCCGCAAACGCGCGAGCGCACCGGCTCACGAGACGAGCCGAGCGCCCGGCTCATGCATGGCGCTGGTCGACCTGCGAGAGCGCTCCGCTGCCCGCGCCGGCCGCGGCGCCCATCGCAGCGCCGGCGCCAGCGAACTTGCCCTCGAGCTGACGGAGGCTCTTCACCTCTGGATCGCCGTCGCGGTGAGGACGCCGATCTGGCGCGTCGAGAAGCCCGCGTCTCGGAGATCCTCGATGCTCCGGCGCGCGTCGGCGACCTGCTCGAACGCGCCGATCATGACTCGCTCTCGGAGGGTCTTCATGGAATCATCGAGCTGCACTCCACGTGCCACGGCGCGATCTCGACGGGATCGGCAAGAGGAAGTCCGGAACGCCGCAAAGCGTGCGCGCCTGCGCAACTCCAGCACGGCACACGCAGCGCGTGGCCTGCGCTCGGTTGATGAGGCCCGTCATGCCGTGGAGGTTGCGCGCGAGCGCCGCGGCGACCCTCCCGCCGGTCGTGGCGCGGTCGTCCTGCGCGCCCGAGGTGCCGACAGGATTCGTCAGCGGCAGACGACCTCGGTGGACGCGCTCGACGAGCTGCCGGCGGCGCTGCCGGTCTTCGTCGGCCGGGCATTCTGCGCGCGCGCGCAGACGCCGTTCGCCACGAGAACGGCGCACGCTGCGTTCTGCACGCAGCGACTCTCGTCGAGCGAGAGCGTCGGGTACTGGCGGCCCGTCACGTTGTCGCTGCAGTCGAGGCGCTCGCTGTAGCTGCAGTCGAGCTGCTGGGCGACGAAGTTGGGGCAGCACTCCTTGAGGCGATTGACCGCCTGCTCGCACTCGACCTCGTCCTCGCGGAAGCCGTTGCAGCTCACGCCGAGCGTGAAGAGCACCCCGACGACGACCGCAATGATCCCCCCGCGCGAGCACGACGCGCGGATCAAAACCGGACTCCCGCGCCGATGGTCGGGCCCCACATGACCGTGGTGGCGACCGCGCGCCGGGTATCGCTACCGAGGAACGTGCCGGCGGTGTCGACGCTCAGCTCGCCGAGCAGGTACACGGCGGTGCGCCCCTCGAGCTGGAAGAGATCGACGGAGGCGAGGAGGCGTGCACCCCAGCTCCACGCCTCGAGGATGTTGCCGTTCGTGGCGCGCGTGAGCGTGGTGACTCCCATGGAGAGGCCGGCGCCGAGACGCAGCCGCGAGATCACCTCGAAGTCGATCGAGGGACCGATGCGGTACTGGCGGAACGCGAGCCCCTTGTCGGATGCGAACAGCAGCTGGAGATCGGCGTAGATGCTGACGCCCTCGATGAAGCCGCCGAGGCTACCCGTGAGATCGGCGCCGAGCACCGAGTCGGAGAACACCTTGCGCTGCCCGAGCCCGCCGTGGAGACGTCCGGTGAAGCCCGAGGCGCGCTTCGGCTTCGGCGGCGGCTCCTCGGGCGCGGCCGGCGGCTCAGGCGCGGCCAGCGGCTCGGGCGCGGGGAGATCATCGGCGCGCGCGCTCGGCGCTGCCGTCGCCACGAGCAGCGTCAGCGCGGCGACGAGGCCGGCGCGCCTGGGGTCTGGGGATCGCATGGCGAAGGCGCTGAGCAATCACCGCGCCAGCGCGTCCAGAGCGCAAATTGGCGTCGTTTGTGGCCGCCGACGGCACCCGCAGGGGGACCTCCGCGAACGCGAACCTGTGCCTGTCCTGCACACTGCGAACCCGGTGTCGCGGTCGATCCTGACCGGCTCTCCGGATTAGAGTGGAAGGGATGCTGCTCTCGCGCGCGAGCGCTCTCCTCCCCTCGGCGCTGGTGGCGCTGGTGGCGCTGGTGGCGCTGGTGGCGCTGGGGGTCGCCGCCTGCGAGCCCGCCGCGCGCCCCGCGGCGACGCCCGCTCCGTTCGCGGTGACCCCGCTCGTCGTGGGCGAGACGCTCTCCATCGAATCGAAGGTGCTCGGCGAGCGGCGGGTGATCAACGTCTACCTCCCGCCTGGCTATGCGGAAGGCACCGAGCGCGTGCCCGTCCTCTACATCCCGGACGGCGGGCTCGGCGAGGACTTCCATCACGTGATGGGGCTGGTCGACGTCGGCGTGAAGAACGGCACGATGCGGCCGTTCGTGCTGGTGGGTATCGAGAACACGGAGCGGCGCCGCGACCTCGTGGGACCGAGCGACGTGCCCGAGGACCTCGTGATCGCGCCCCACGCAGGCGGCGCCAATCGCTTCCGCCGTTTCCTGCGCGAGGAGCTCAAGCCGCGGATCGCCGCGCGCTACCGGGTGACGACCGAGTCGGCGGTGATGGGGGAGTCGTTCGCGGGGCTGTTCGTCCTCGAGACGATGCTGCTCGACCCCGAGCTGTTCGACACGTACATCGCCATCAGCCCGAGCACGTGGTGGAGCCACGCGGCGCTCGTCCGCTCGGCCGAGACCAAGCTCGCGGCCTGGACGGCGCAGCGCAAGACGCTCTACCTCGCGAACGCCGAGGAGGACGCGGAGATGGAGGGCGCGGGCGTGCTCGTGGCGCTGCTGAAGTCGCGCCCGGTGAGCGGGCTCGCGTGGCACCACGCGCCGATGCCCGAGGAGAAGCACGCGACCATCTACCATCCGGCGGCGCTGAAGGCGTTTGGCACGGTCTTCGCGCCGTCACCGCGACCGGGTGCGTCCCGGTGAAGAAGGTCGATCTCGCGCGGCTCTGCGAGGCCGAGGCGCTCGCGCGCCGGCTCGATCGTGCGCTCGGAGCGCGCCGGCTATCTGCTAGTGACGGATGCCGATCACGCGCGCTGACGTGTGATCGACCACCACGTGGACGTCGCACCAGCGAGGCGCGGGGATTCCGTCCCGCACCGAGCGCACGTGCAGCACCAACGGGCCGGCCTCGAACGCATCCGGCAACGGCACGACCGAGATCTCCCCCGCCGACCAGAAGCTCCGCCGCGGCGAGAGCTCGTGCCCGCTCTGATCGAGGTACGAGACCTCGTAGTACGTGCCCTTTCGCTGCGCGACGCCCGCGGCGATCGCGCGATCCTTGAACCACACCGTGCGCCCGGCGTTTGCCGCGACGTCGAGCGGAGTCACCACCGCCGTGGCATGCGCGATGAGCGCGCGGCGGCGCTTGTTCAGGACCTTCTCGAGGTGCGCCGAGGCGTTGTCGGGCAGCTCGGTCGCCTCGATGCCGATGCGGATGGCGTCCTCTCCGGCGTCGATGAGGCGCTTGCCGGCCCAGTACTCGTCGCCGGGCGTGAGGCGCACGAACGGCGAGTAGGGCGGCGAGACGTCGAAGTCGCCGGGCACGAGGGTCTCGGAGAGGTAGCCGAGCGACGGGAACGCGGCGATCTTCGCGGGCGTGGTCGGCACGGGCGCGAGGCCGAAGGTGCCGAGGTGCCACCAGAGGCTGCCGGCCTGCTCGTCGAGGCGCGGCAGATCCTGAAGATCCTGCGTGCCGAACGCGCGGCTCACGCCGGTCATGAAGTGCACGAGGTGTCCCTTGCCGGGCTCGCCGACGTAGACGTCGCGCGTCGACTTCACGCCGAACGAGGTCCAGCCCATCCAGTGCGCGAAGATCCGCATCGCGCGCAGCGTGCGGCGGTTCGCGTGCTCGACGCGATCGTTCGGATCGTCGCCGCGCAGCGAGAAGTCACTCGCGATGCCGACGTCGATTCCGGGAGGCCACAGCGTCGCGCTGACCCGCCGCGACCCGCCCACGAGCGCCGCCTTCCGCGCGAGCCACGCTTCCAGTCGCTTCCTTGCCTCGGCGCCGTTGCTGCTCAGCGTGCTCTCGGGCACACCGACGATCCACGCGCGCGGCGCCCGCAGCCCGAGCGACCGCAGGAGGAGCGAGCCGAGCACCTCGGCTGCGGTGTGGAGGCCCGGCTTGTCGGGAGGATCGGTGAGGAGCTCGTAGCGCACGCCCTTCGCGTCTCCCACCACCAGCGCGTCGGGGCTCGTGGTCGGTGACTCGTCGAGCGCGATGAAGGGGAAGGTTGGCGGGCTCGCGTTCGCGTTGCCGCTCGGTGCGCGCTTGGTGAGCAGGGGCTCGTACCACGTCGAGGGCGGCACCTCGTCGAGCGCGTTGACGTCGCCGCCGGTCCCGAAGTCGAGCGGGCGGATGACGTCGAAGAGCGGCCGGCGCAGGTAGACGTCGGAGAGGTGCTCGCGCTCGTCGAACCCCTGACGCGAGGGCAGGGGAGTGGCCTGGTCATCGTGCACGACCTCGACGGGCGGCCGGTCCGCGAAGACCGCGGGGCGATATCTGCCGCAGGCGGCGAGCACCACGGCGATCGCGGGCAGGGCGAGGAGGCGACGCAGGTTCATCGGTGCTGCCGATCGCCGAAGCCGGGGTCGGCGAGACCGAAGACGAGGATCAGCTGGACGTTGTCGGGAGCTCCGGCGAACGCGACGCGTCCGATCGCGGTCTGGCTGCTGTGGAGGTCGACCCCGAAGCCGGCGGCCCACGCGAGGTGCTCGACGCTCAGCTTCGGGATGGTGGGCGCGACGGTGGTGAAGTCCACGAAGACCCTGGCCGCCACGAACGGTCGGAGCTGCCAGCGATAGTCGAGCGAGGCCAGCGCCGCGACGCGATCGCTGCGCCCGCTGACGCCGCGGAAGCCGCTCGCGGACGCGTACTCCACGAACGGCAGACCCTTCGAGTTGAGCGGCGACACCACGTCGAGCGTTACCCGTGGGTTGATGATCGACGTCTTGCGCACCACCGAGATGAACCACGACGCGCGACCGCCGGCGTGGAGCGCGGGGACGTAGACGCCGTTCGTGTCCACCGACGATCCACCGTACGCCTCGAGCAAGAGGCCGGCCGCGGGCGGACCACGGACCGCGCGCGTGTCGCGGCGGACCGTCGCCTCGGTGTAGATGCGCTCGCTGCGGTCGTAGGCGCCCGGAACCGTGCCCGGCACGAACGTGGAGCCGATGGTATCGACGTAGTCGGGCGCGTCCTCGATCTTGCGCCGCTGGAAGCTGGAAGAGAGCAGTAGCTCGTAGTCGTCGGCGACGCGCGTACCGGCGGCCGCGATGATCCGCTGACGCGCCTGGAGGAACACGGCCGCTCCTCCTGCGTGATCGGGGAGGAAGGCGTTGCGGCCGTCCTGCGAAGGGACCGGGCCGACCCCGCTCCAGCCGCTGATGCGCCGCTCCTGGTAGCCCTCGAGCACGAGCTGCGTGCGCTGCCGGTCGCCGAGTCCCTGGAGGAGCCGGCCCTCGACGACGTACGAGTCGCGATCGATGATGCTCGTGCGGAGCATGCTCGCGAAGCTGCCCGTCCTGGAGGTGGCGCGCGCGCCGAGGTCGGGCCGCAGCCCCGAGGCGAGCGAGACGGTCGGCGTGACGCGCACCGCGTCGTCCTCGGTGCCCAGGAGCGCGCGCGTGCGCGGGATGACCTGCTGGTCCTCGAAGAACGAGGCGGTCGCGGTCGACGCGAAGACGGCGATGCGCACCACGCTGCGCGGTACGAAGAGCAGCGCGTCGACCGCGGAGCGCGCGGTGTCGCCGGGCGGCGAGGCCCTCTCGATCACCCCACCGACCTCGTTCTCGGAGGGATCGTCTGCCGCAGCGGAGCTCGCGAATGTACCGCTCCCCAGCAGCGTGGCGATCCGGAGCGCGATGGGGACGAGGCGTCGGCGATTCACGAACGGTGAGCGGAGTACCTACGCCGTGTCAGGACCCTTTGCCAGCGGCGTAGCGCCCCGACGCGACGAGCGGCGCCTCCGCTACACCGGAAGGGCGGGCTCCGCGTTCCAGCGCCACGCCGTGATCTCGGGCAGGTCCTCGAAGTGCTCGCGCACGTAGGCCGCGTGCTTCTTGAGGATGGCGTGGCACTCGTCGATCAGCAGCGCGGCGTTCGCCGGTGGGCGCTTCGCGCGACGCAGCGCCTCGATGACGAGATGGAAGCGGCTCGTCTCGTTCAGGACCACCATGTCGAACGGCGTGGTGGTGGTGCCCTCCTCGCGGTAGCCGCGCACGTGGAAGCGCTCGGCGGCGGGCCGTCCGTGCAGCAGCTGGTGCACCGCGCCCGGGTAGCCGTGGAACGCGAAGACCACGTGCGTCTTCTCGGTGAAGAGCTCGGTGAAGCGCTCCTGCGTCATCCCGTGCGGATGCTGCGAGGGCGAAAAGAGCGCCATCAGGTCGACGACGTTCACCACGCGCACGCGCAGCTCGGGCGCCTTCTTCCGTAGCCACCAGGCCGCAGCCATGGTCTCGAGCGTCGCGATGTCACCGGCGCAGCCGAGGATGACGTCGGGATCCTCGCCGTTCTCCGTCGACGCCCAGCTCCACACCGAGGCGCCGAGCGCGCAGTGCGCACGTGCCGCCGCGAGATCGAGCCACTGGAGCTGCGGCTGCTTGTCGATGATCACGAGGTTCACGTAGTTGCGGCTCTTGAAGCAGTGCTCCGAGACCGAGAGCAGCGTGTTCGCGTCCGGCGGCAGGTAGATGCGCGCGACGGTGCCCTTCTTGGAGAGCACCGTATCCATGAAGCCCGGCCCCTGATGGCTGAAGCCGTTGTGGTCGTTGCGCCAGCACGTCGAGGTCAGCAGGATGTTCAACGAGGGGACCGCGGCCCGCCACGGCAGGTCCGCGCACGCGTCCAGCCATTTCGCGTGCTGGTTCGTCATCGAGGCGATGATCAGCGCGAACGCCTCGTACGTCGCGAAGAAGCCATGACGCCCGGTGAGCACGTAGCCCTCGAGCCAGCCGTGGCAGTTGTGCTCGCTCAGCACCTCCATCACGCGTCCGCTGTGCGAGACGTGGTCGTCGGTCGCGATGGTGCGCTCCACGAGGCAGCGGCTCTCCACCTCGAACACCGCGCCGAGGCGGTTCGAGCTCGTCTCGTCGGGACAGAACAGGCGGAAGTTGGTGGGGTTCGCGCGGTAGATGTCGCGCATCATCTCGCCGAGCTTGCGCGTCGACTCGTGCTGCTCGCTGCCGGGCTGCGTGACGGCGATCGCGTAGTCGTCGATCGCGGGGAGAGAGAGGTCCTTGCAGACTCGCCCGCCGTTCGCGACCGGGTTCGCGCCCATGCGGCGGTCACCTTTTGGCGCGAGCGCGGCGAGCCGCGGGACGAGGCGGCCCCCCTCGTCGAAGAGCGTCTCGGGCTGGTAGCTGCGCATCCACGTCTCGAGGAGCGCGAGGTGCTCGGCGTTCGTCTGCATTCCGGAGAGCGGGACCTGGTGCGCGCGGAACGTGCCCTCGATCGGGATGCCGTCGACCACCTTGGGGCCGGTCCAGCCCTTCGGGGTGCGCAGCACGATCAGCGGCCAGCGCGGGCGGCCGCTCGTGGCCTTGCCGGAGCGCGCGGCGGTCTGGATGCGTGCGATGGTGTCTAGGCACGTGTCGAGCGTGGCCGCGAAGGCGGCGTGCACGACGAGCGGATCGTCACCCTCGACGAAGTGCACCTCGTAGCCGTGACCCGAGAAGAGGCTCTTCAGATCCTCGTCGGAGGTGCGGCCGAGGACGGTGGGGCCGGCGATCTTGTAGCCGTTGAGGTGGAGGATCGGGAGGACCGCGCCGTCGTGCACGGGGTTCAGGAAGCTGATGCCCTTCCATGATCCTTCGAGCGGGCCGGTCTCCGCCTCGCCGTCGCCGACGACGGCCACCACGACGAGGTCGGGGCTGTCGAACGCGGCGCCGAACGCGTGCGTGAGCACGTAGCCGAGCTCGCCGCCCTCGTGGATCGATCCCGGGGTCGGCGGGCTGACGTGGCTCGGCACGCCGCCCGGCGTCGAGAACTGGCGGAAGAGCGCGCGGACGCCGGCGCCGTCGGCAGTGATGGAGGGGTAGATCTCGGAGTAGGTGCCCTCGAGGTAGACGTTCGCGATGACCGCGGGCCCACCGTGTCCGGGCCCGGCGAGGAAGATGACGTCGAGGTCGCGCTCCTTGATGGCGCGATTGAGGTGCACGTAGACGAGGCTCAGCCCTGGCGAGGTCCCCCAGTGCCCGAGCAGCCGCGGCTTGACGTGCTCGGCGCGCAGCGGCTCGCGGAGGAGCGCGTTCTCTTGGAGGTAGATCTGCCCCACGGTCAGGTAGTTGGCGGCGCGCCAGTAGGCGTCGAGATCGAGGAGCTCTTCACGAGAAGGGGTGGTCACGCGAGGGACGGTACGCCCCGCGGAGCGAGGCGTCGACGGTGGTGGCGCGCGCGCGGAGGGTCTGCGGTGAGTCGGCGAAAGCGGAGGTGAGGGCTGCGACAATTCGACAGTTCGCGACGCAGGATTTGCGTTTTGTGTCGGTGGTGTGTCGGCGCGGTGCGTTCTGCGAGCGTGGTGTGGTGGCGCGCCAACCTGGTGCGCGCGCGCGATCTGATTTCCCATCCTCGCGCGCGGCGCGGCGCGGCACGTCTCGCGCGCGGCGCTGTTCGCGCGAGCGCGGGGCGGGTCCGGCGAGCCTTCGAATCTGCGCGTCCGTTGCCGCGCCCAGAAACAGGAGCACGCCGAGGACGTCTCTCTCTTCGTCGGCGCGAAGCGCCGCCCCATCCTTTTCGTGCCTCTCGGCCTTTCTCCGCCCAATGGAAATCTCGTCGCCCGTCAGGCGCGACGGGCAGGGAGGGAAGTGGACGGGAGGGGACTTGAACCCCTACGTGTTGCCACGGCGGAACCTAAATCCGCTGCGTCTGCCAATTCCGCCACCCGTCCGGTGGATCCGTGGGGCAATCCCTGGGGCGAACGATGCCGCGGCCAACTCCGGGATGCAAGCGTGCAGCGGCGCGCGCTCGCCGAGCTCCAGGCCCGACCACGTGCGCGCCTTCCGCCGGTACGTGTTGATCATGCCGCTGCTGCGGTGGCCCGTGCGGTCGGCCACCCAGGTCTCCGTCTTGCCCGTCGCCAGCGCCACCGTGACGAACGTCGCTCGCAGGTCGCGCGCCCGGATCGGCTGGCGTACCGCGCTGCGCTCGAAGAGCTGCTCCCGCGTGACGCCTCCGCGGCGGAGGTCCCGCCGCAGCTGGTCGGCGAGATGAGCCACGTTGAGGGAGACGCTCTTCTCCGCAAACACGTGATTGGTCGGGGCCGCCTTCGACTCCGGATCCGGGTTCTGCATGTCGTGCCAGATCTGCAGCGCGATCCGGACGTCGGGATTGAG
>Ga0123336_10003916_pt1 | contig 12269 bp, 9 predicted proteins | sample SSSSmetaG_FD_96466 | JGI IMG/M metagenome (GOLD analysis project Ga0123336, IMG submission 96466) | Glacier valley bacterial and archeal communities from Borup Fiord, Nunavut, Canada, to study Microbial Dark Matter (Phase II) - ​SSSS metaG | ecosystem: Environmental > Aquatic > Freshwater > Ice... | reverse complement strand
GCTTCTTTGCGGTCGCTCACAATCTTGGCGCAGTCGCTGATCAACCCGTCTACTAGCGTGACGTGAGCCCCGTAGGCCTTGCATTCGATAAAATTCGCCTGGGGCACATCGCGCGGCATGAAGATGTGCGCTTCAATTCCGGCTGCCGCGGCATAGGCCGCAAGCGCACTCGCCGCATTTCCAGCGGAGGGAATCGCAATTTTGCGAATGCCGAACTCCGCGCACATGGAAACCGCGCAGGATAGGCCTCTCGCTTTGAAACTTGCCGTAGGGTTCAGGCCCTCATCCTTCAACTGCAGATTGTGCACCTTTAGCCTAGCCGCCGCACGCCGAACCGGCAACAAAGGAGTCATCCCCTCGCCAAGTGAGATAATGGAGCTATGACGGGTAACGGGCAGCACCGGGGCATAGCGCCACATGGACTTGGGTCCCTGCGCCAACGCCTCGCGCTTCCAACTAGCGGCGGTTTTCGCCAAGTCATAGCGCACCAGCATCGGCCCACCGCACTCGCACAGGTTATGCGGCTTCCCAGCCTCGTATTTCCGGTTGCACAAAGCGCATTCCAGGAACGTCACATGGTTGTTGGTGTCCGTACGGGTTTCGGTGAGAATCATGAACAAGTCTCATAATATCGCTCAAAAGTGGCATCGGCCCGCACTGGCACTGTTTCTGCTTACCGGCAGCGCTTATGGCGGCGAGTTCGCCGTGCTCACCAATGGTTTCCGCCTCCACGCCGATCATCACGACACCTCCGCTGACCGCATTCGCCTCTATGAAAATGGCGGCGTTTCCGAGATGGCCGCCTCTGATGTATTGGCTTTTGAAACCGAAGAGTGGACTGCGCCGAAGCCTGCACCCAACCAAGCCGCGCCGGTAATGCTGGTGGCAAAGGTTGAGCCACCGAAGGGTGACATGTACGCTGAAACCGCTAAACGCCATGGCCTGCCCGAGGCGCTGGTCCGCAGCATCGTGAAAGCGGAATCGAATGGGAACGCGCGCGCGGTCTCGCCGAAGGGCGCTATCGGCCTCATGCAACTGATGCCGGCAACGGCAAAGCAACTTGGTGCCGACCCCGCCATCCCGGAGCAGAATGTAGATGCCGGGACACGTTATTTGAAGAGCCTGCTGGCCCGCTACGAGGACAAAGACGATCAGGTTGCACGGGCAGTAGCGGCCTACAACGCAGGCCCCGGCGCAGTGGATAAGTATAAGGGCGTTCCCCCGTATCGCGAAACTCAAACCTACGTGCGCCGCGTGCTCAACAACTACATCAAGACTTCGAAGTAAGTACACTCGGGAACGAGGCTTTTTCTGGATGATCGCCACTCGAAAAATGACCGGCGCGGAGTTTGACGCTCTGCCTTATGACGAAGGCCGGCACTGGGAACTTTTGACGGGAGACCTGATTGAAGTGCCCAGCCCAACTCCGAAACACCAAAAGGTGGTTTCCAATTTTACTTTCAGCTTAGTGGCCTACTTCCGAAGGCACGGTCAGGGCGACGTATATCCGGATGTAGAGTTTGCGTAAGCGACAGTATTCGTCTCCGCCCCGACACTGCGATTCTTGTCGGCAAAAACTGGCAAGACTTGGATGAAGATAAGGTCCCCATCCCTTTTGCCCCGGATATTGCCGTCGAAATTATTTCGCCATCGGAACGTACTTCGGAAAGTGTCCGGAAAGTTCAAGCCTATTTACGCCATGCGTAAAGGAAGTATGGCAGGTGTTCCCGCAGGACCGGACAGTCCTGATTTACACGTCCACCTTTCCTCTCATCATCCTCGGCCCAGAAGCTTCTCTCCACTCTGCACTCCTTCCCGAGTGGGAGTTGCCCATCGCCGAAGCGCTCGATTCCTAAATAAAAAAAGCGGACCGTTTCAGATCCGCTCTCCCCCGCCGGTTATTAGCCAGCCTTAGAAAATATATTTCAGAGCCAACTGCAATTGGCGCATCGCCGTCCGCGTACCGGTAATGGTTCCGAAGTCGGGCGAGAACACGCTCGAATTCGGGTTGCCCCAGTTCGGATGGTTGGTGCTGTTGAAACTTTCCAACCGGAATTGCAGATACTGGCTTTCCGAGACGTGAAAGTCCTTGATTGCCGAAGCATCGAAGTTGAACAAGCGAGGCCCAATCAACGTGTTCCGGCCCGTGCTGCCGAAGGTTCCCAAGGCCTGCGGTACGAAAGAAGGACCCGTCGTACCATTCAGGCCGCAATTTCGGGAAGGCGTCGTAGCGGTGGCCGGAATGCAGTTGTTGAAGAAATGCTCCGTAGTTTGCAGGTTGTTCGGCAGCACGGGCGAAATACCCGTCGCATTAGGGCGGTCAAACCCGCCGCCGGTCCCCGAAAGGTCCTTCGCATTGCCTTGAATCGTGATCGGGAAGCCGGTCTGGTAAGTGAAGATGGTGCCCACCTGCCAGCCGCCCACAATCGCATTCAATATTTTATTACTGATATCGAACGAGCGCCCCTTGCCCACCGGCAGATCGTATAGCAGCGACGTCACGAAGCGGCTCTTGGTGTTGAAGATTGAGTTTCCGCGCTCGCAGCGTAGACAATGGCTGTTTTGCGGAAACAGCGTGTCGCCATCGTTGGTGCGGATGGAACTGGCATCGTCAATCGATTTCGCCCAGGTGTATGCCGCCAGGTAGGTTAGGCCGTTCGTATACCGCTTCGTCACCTTTACCGACGCCGCGTTGTAATTCGCATTCGCACTCGCGTCCACTAACTGGATGCGGCCGAACTCCGGGAAGGGTGTGCGGGAAGCAGTAGGAGTGGTGCCCGGCAGCGCCTCATTCACCGCGCGCAGGCTTTCCAGATGATGGCTCAATGAGCCTAAATAGCCCACTTCCACCACCGTATTGCCCGGCAGTTCGCGCTGAATGTTCAGAAGGTAAGTCATAGTGCGCGGCGTCTTGCGGTCATACAAATTCGCGAACGCATACGGCGTAGTCACATTTACCACGGTACCCGCCAAGCTGGCAAACGCGGTCTGGAACGTGTACAGCGTGTTGTTGTCGCTCTCGAAACGAGTACGGCCAGCCAGATTGCGAGCCACATCGAAACGGGGATTGCCCGTGTCCTGCGAATAGAAAATACCAAAGCCGGTGCGGAATACCCACTTGGGCGAGGGGTTCCATGTCGCACCCAGGCGGGGCGCGAAATTGAAATTGTCGGTCTTCACCAGCGTGTTGCCCAACTTGCCATCACGCCGCGTCTGAATTTTCGGCCATCGTAAGTTGATCGCATCGTAAAAAGCACCGCTGCCCTGGCGCTCGAAGTAAGGATGCAGACTCTGGTCCTGCACATTCGCCACGGCAATATCCGCTGGAATGCCCACAGTGATCAAACGGCCGTCGGTGTCGGTGAACGGCGGAATGCGCTCGTAGCGCAAACCCATTGTGAACGTTAGCTTCGAGTTATACTTCCATGTGTCGTCCACGTAGAGCGCGAAACTGTTCTGTACGAAATTAGCACTCGCAATTGCTACAGCAGCCTCCGAACGCTTTACCTGGCCAAGAATGAAATCGGCGAAGTCGTCGCCGCCGCTACCCGAGATGGTGGGGTTCTTCGTGGCGTTACCGTCGAATGTAAAGTTGCCGCGGGCGAATTGGTTGCCGACTTGATTGTAGTGATCGCGCCGGAATTCGCCGCCGATCTTAAAAGAATGCAAACCACGAACGATGGAGAGCCCGTCTACGAACTGGAGGGAATTGTTGTCATTCGCGTACGGCCCGTCGGAATCGTCACCGAAACCGGAATACCGCCCGAACGACACTCCCGGAATTCCATACGTAACCGGCGTGCCGCCCGCAAGGCCCGGTATTCCCAGTTCAGTCACCACATCGCGTTGGAATGCTAACTGCCGCCCGGCGGAATTGAAGAACCGGTTGTAGCCAAACCGCGCTTCGTTTACCACCGAGGGCGAAAATACGCGAATGTTGGAACCGACATACTGTTCCACATTGGTCAAAATCTTATTGCCGTTGAGCAGGAGACCTTCGTTCAATTGGTTCTCATCGTTCCAGCTATACCGGCCGAACCACTGCGACTTCGTGGATTCCGTAAAATCCATTCGGAAAATGAACTGGTCTTTATTGCGCGGCGCACCCTGCGACTGCTGAAAGTTGATGGTCGAACCGGCGCCCGGCGTCAGGTTCGGCGTCGGAAAGAATTGCAAGAACTTGTTCGAAATCGGGTTAATTCTGCTGGTCGGAATAATGTTGCCGGGAAACGGCTGAGCGCTGACCAAAGTGCCACTCGAATTGTAAACGCGCGTGGCGGGATCATAAATCGTAATGTTCTGCGCCAGCAAGTTGGAAAAATCGCCGCCGCGGTTCGCCGCCGTGGGCAGCGAGTAGGTACTCTGGTTGCTCTGCCGCAGCCGGTACGATTCGTAGTTGCCCATGAAGAACAGCCGGTTGCGCCCGTTGAACAACTTCGGGAAAATCACGGGACCGCTAAACGTCCCGCCATATTGGTTCTGTTTGAAAGGATTCTTTGTCACGCGCTTGGCGGTAAACGCGTAGTTCGCCGCGTCCAATTTGTCGTTGCGCAGAAACTCGAACAGCGCGCCATGGAATTGATTGGCGCCGGAGCGCGTGGAAACATTGATCTGTGTCGCTTCACGCCCAAACTCGGCCGGATACACACCCGTCTGCACCTTAAACTCCTGCAAAGCGTCGATCGAAGGCAGAATCACGTAGGTGTTGAAGTTGGGATCGGTATTCTCCACGCCATCAAGCGAGAACTGTGTGAAGTAAGCGCGGTTGCCCCCGACAGCGATGTTCTGTGTAGAGCGATCGCCGCCCTGCCGTCCTACAGCCTGCCCGGCATTGCCGAAACCGTAGCTCACGTTCGGCGCCAGGGCCACCAGTTGCAGGTAGTTGCGCCCGTTCAGCGGCAGTTCGACAATGCGCTTGGTTTCGATCACCGTACCGACGGTGGCGTCTTCAGTAGCAAGGAGCGCCGCCGACGCATTGATCTCTACGGACTCGCTAACCGAGCCAACCGTCATCTCGATATCGATACGCGCGCTCTGCTGCACCTGAAGCGCGATGTTCGTGTTCGTGACTGTCTTAAAGCCCTGCTTCTCAGCTTTCACCGAATAGTTGCCAGGGTTCAAGCCCGGAAAGTCGTAAGCACCCGACGAATTCGTGTTGGTGTTACGCGAAACGTTGGTATCGATATTGGTCGCAACCAATCGGACATCAGCAATTGCGGCACCCGAAGTGTCTTTCACTTCTCCTGCAATCTCACCTACCGATTGCGCCATTGCCGGTGCTACACAGGCAACCAGCATCAACAACTCTGCAAACAACCGAGTTCGCATTCAATATCCCCTTTAGTAAACCTGGGGTGATCTTATATGAACGCGTGAGCGCTTGCAAGCGAGGACGGGCGGGCAGCTAAAACGCCAAACGGTTCTTGCTGGCGTTGATCTTTGCCGCGTCCACACCCGGAACCTTCACCAGATCGTCCACGGATCGGAAATTTCCCTGCGCCTCCCGGTACTTCACAATCGCCGCCGCCTGCTCTTCCGGCAGACGCAACACTTTCTCCAATTCTTTGGCCGTCAATTGGTTGACGTTCAACTTTGTCGCTGGAGAGGTTTTTGACAAGTTGGTGGACAGGTAATCCACCACTTCGTAGAATTCCTCGGGTGTTCCCTGCGCGCCGCGCTGCACCATGTCATCAGTGATGGCGGCCCAGGTCTCTCGCGTTTCCTGCCGCCCGATCATCAATTCCGCGCCATGACACGCGCCGCATACCTTTTCGGTTGTGGCCTTTCCCGCACCCGGTGGAAGCGTCAGCGCCTGACCGGAAGCCAGCCCGGCCGCCATCGAAGCGCCCAATACGACGAAGTAAAATTTCTTCATCTCTCTCCTTATATACTGTACTGGGATTTCAAACGTTTCCTAAAATGACGAACGCTGCTCACAAATTCCCCGCGCTGCACAATGCCATGTGGCCCGGCTTGGTCGGAAAGGGTCCCGATTCCGAACCACCCATTTCCCTCGAAACCATGCTGGCCCTCACCGCCGCCGCCGAAGTGGACGGAAACCGCTTTGAAGGCGTCGACCTCTTTCTTTCTCTTCCTCATACCGATATCGATTCGTCCGATGACGATCTGGCCCGCCTTGCCGACCGGTTGCGCACTCTCAACCTGCTCGCCGGGTCTCTCGTCGCGCCCGTTTGGGAGCCCACCGGCGGCGGTTCTGCCATGGGGAGCGCCCCTGAACGCGAGGCCTTCCTCACGCAGGTCCGCAAAGCCTGCCGCATTGGCGCGAAGCTGCGCGATCTGGGAATTCGACAATATGGAGTGATCCGAATCGATTCCGCGGCACCACCCTCCGCCTGGGCGGAGAACCCCGCTGAAAATACGCAGAGAATTGCGGCGACATTTCAAGAGGCCGGTAAGATCGCGCTCGACCATGGCGAAGTCCTGGCTGCCGAAGGCGAAATTTGTTGGGCTGGTATGCACTCCTGGCGCAGGATGCGCGAACTATTGGAGGCCGTCAATATGCCCGGAGTTGTCGGCTTTCAAGCCGATATGGCTCACACCATGCTCTTCACCATGGGGCACAATGCTCCTGAGGACAGCCTGCTGCCCCCCGACTACACGCCCCAACAACTTCGCGATGCGTATGCTCAAGTGGCCCATGCACTCCGACCCTGGACCGTCGATTTTCACGTTGCACAGAACGATGGCACCGTGAACGGCACCGGTTCGCACGATAAGACGGGGCGTCACTGCCTGCCGCTTGACCCCGCTGGGCGTCTCGACATCGTGCAGGATGCCGGTGCCTGGATGCGCGATGACGAAGGACGTCCCACTCGCGCCTTTCGGCATATTTGCTGGGATGGCTGCATGTTCCCGAACGCCATCATGATGAAACCTGAACCATGGACCGACGTGTTGCGAGTGATGGTTCAGGTGCGTGACGCGCACGGTTGGAATTAGGGCCATGAAGACACTGAACATCGGAGTCATCGGGTGCGGCTTTATGGGCCGCACGCACTCGAATGCGTTCTCGCGCGTCGCTCAATTTTTCAAAGTTCCCATCCGTCCCGTGCTGAAAAGCGTTTGCGCGCGCTCGAAAGAACGCGCCGAAAGCTTCGCGTCCAACTGGGGCTATCAAGGCTTTGAAACCGATTGGCGCAAGCTGGTGGAATCGCCACAAATCGATGTCGTCGATATCGCGAGCCCGAACGATACTCACGCCGAAATGGCGCTCGCGGCAGCGGCCGCCGGTAAAATGGTGCTCTGCGAAAAGCCGTTGGGCCGCACGCCCGCCGAATCGGAAGCGATGGTCGCCGCGGTCGAAAAGGCCGGTGTCGCCAACATGGTCTGGTACAACTATCGCCGCGTACCCGCAGTCACACTGGCTAAGCAATTGATCGACGAAGGGCGCTTGGGCCGCATCTTCCACTACCGCACCGTCTTTCTGCAGGATTGGACGATCTCGAGCGAATTGCCTCAGGGCGGCGAAGGCTTATGGCGCCTGGATGCTTCGATAGCAGGCAGCGGTGTGACAGGAGACCTTTTGGCGCACAACATCGATACCGCAATGTGGCTCAACGGTCCCATTGCGGAAGTCACCGCCATGACCGAGACGTTCATCAAGGAACGCAAGCATGTGGGCACCGGCAAGACCGAACCGGTTCGCATCGATGACGCCAGTGCGTTTTTGGCGCGCTTCGCTAACGGTTCTCTCGCCACCTTTGAAGCCACTCGCTACGCGCGTGGACACAAGGCGCTGTACACGCTCGAAATCAATGGCGAGAACGCGTCGCTGAAATGGGACCTGCACGATCTTCATCGCCTGGAGTATTTCGATCATGCCGATCAAGCCAACCTGCGCGGTTGGCGCAGCATCCACATTACCGATGGCGACCATCCTTATATGAAGCATTGGTGGGTGCCCGGTCTACAAATCGGTTACGAGCATACCTTCATTCATCAGGCTGCCGATTTTCTGAGCGGCCTTGATTCCGGCACACCCGCAGCCCCTACATTCCGCGATGCTTTGAAGACGGACTACGTCACGGATGCGGTCCTGCGGTCCGCCAAGAACCGAACCTGGGAGAAAATTTGATGACAATCCAAACGATAGTTTTTGCGGCCATCACGCTGACTGCGGCGTGTGCCCAAGTGGCGCCGCTTCCGGAGACCGGCTTTACTCAAATTTTCGATGGTAAAACGCTGGCGAACTGGGATTGCGACCCCGATTTCTGGCGCGTTGAAAATGGAGCGCTGGTGGGCGAGACGAAGGTCGATCATCAACCGGCACAGAATATGTTTTGCATTTACAAAGGCGGCCAGCCGGCCGATTTCGAACTACGCTTGCAGTACAAGCTTACCGGCGCGCAGACCGGCAACAGCGGCATCCAGTACCGCAGCGTGGAATTGCCCGATGTCGCTAAGTGGGTGCTGAAGGGCTACCAAGCCGATATCGATGCACAGCAACGCTATACAGGTCAGCTTTATGAGGAGCGCGGCCGTGCGTTTCTGGCCTTGCGGGGCCAGGTGGTCAACATTCCGGACGGTCAGAAAACCGGCTCTATCGGTTCAGTCGGCGAAGCTGCCGAACTTAAGAACGCGATCAAGCTTGACGATTGGAATGACGTAACCATCATCGCGCGCGGCAGTACACTCATTCACATTTTCAATGGACGCTTGATGTGCGTTATCGTCGATGATGACAAGGCCAATCGCAAGATGGAAGGCGCGTTGGGCATCCAGCTTCACAAGACCACCGGACCCATGAAGATGGAGACGCGCAATATCCGGATCAAGAACTACTAAGTTCTTGATAAAGGTCTAGGACTTGGCGCAGGTTGTCGTGCTCGTCTTTCTGTTTCGGAGTGAAAGCAGTACGGCCTTCCCGCAACTGGTCGGCGATCGCTCGTTCCAATCCCGCACGGTCGCCAATGCGGAACTTCCTGACACCTTCCGGCCTCATTCCGTTTTCCGTCGCGATGACCGGTGTGCCGAAGTGAAGCGCTTCGCGAACTGAAACTGAATCGCCATCGTAGAGTGTGGTGCGCAAGAAAGCGTCGGCCTTAACGATCAGGTTCAGAGTGGCATCGCGGGGCAAGTCGCCATAGAGCAGCACTCTGTCGGCATATGGCTTCGTTGTGATCAGCTCGCGCAGGCTGCCCTCGAGACCACCCGACCCGGCAATCACCAGCCCGGCGTTCGGAAATTGGGCCATCGCTTCGATCTGTAAGGGCAGGTCGTACTCCGGCTCCAGCAGGCCCACCGTCACCAGCAGCGTAGAGTGGCGCCCCATGAACTCGCGCAGGCGTTCCGGCCATTCGACAGGCGGCGGCGCGGCGGGAAAGGAGTGCGGTGCGATCATTCGGATCTTTTTGTCCGATACGCCAAACCGCCGGAATAAATCGGCGATCTCGGCATTCACCGCGATGATGCGGTCCATGCGCCGGGACACGAATCCGGCAAAGCTCGCCGCCTTGGCCGCTCTGCCCTCGGGCGAAGAGGGATAGCCGCCGGAATGAAAACTCAACACCGTGCGCTTTCCCGGCAGCAGCGAACCGAACAGGTACAGCCCCAGCAGACGGGGCATGATCTGGCCGCCCAGATGAAAGTGCAGAATGTCCGCGGGGTAAGTGGCGGCCAGCTTCATCACTTGTAGGGCGCTGGTGGGATAGAACACTTCATCCGTCTCGGCTTTACGGTGGCGCGTCAGGTTCACCACGCCGCACCGATGCCCGTGCTCTCGCGCATAGTCTCGAATGGCTTTGACGTTGGTCTGCACTCCTCCGTTCGGTGGAGGGAAAACCCCGAACTGCAGAATGCGCATCGTTAGCCGGAGAGCGCTTCGCTTAACTCGATCTCGCAGGGTTGCCCGGTCTTTGCCGATTCCAGCATCTTAATACAGCCCAGAGTGGCCCTTGCGCCATCGCGAACGTCCACCGCTAGCGGCTTACCATGCATCACCGAATCAAGGAACGATGCCATCTGCGCATCGTAGCCCTTGCGAGGCAACATGCTGGTGCGCCGCACTGTCGCCGTGCCGTGTATGCGAGATTCCTTAAAGTTCTGCGCGTCCACGCCGAACCCCTGCCCAAACACTTCCACCCGTTCGCCGGAGGAAGCCTTGCTCCCCACCGTGCAGTAGGTCAGGTTGCCGATAGAGCCGTCGGCGAAACGGAAACTTGCCGCCATGTTGTTCTCGCCCACCGGATCCTTGCCACCCGTAGGCAAGCTGTACGCAAAAACTTCTATAGGTTCGCTTTCCAGCAGCCAATACATGAGGTCAACAAAGTGGCAGGCCTCGCCCAGAATGGCACCGCCAATCGCAGGGTCGGCCATCCAGTAGGGGCCGGAGATGCCTGGGGAGTTCACGCGGCAGTTGATCACCGCTGGACCGGCTCTCTTGACTAAGCGCTCTTTCATACGGAGATAATCCGGCGCGAACCGCCGATTGAAGCCCACTGTGAGCGCTTTACCACTCTCTTTCACTGCGGCTGCGACTTCGCGGCATTCTGCCACCGTGATTGCCATCGGCTTTTCGACGAACACGTTCTTCCCAGCCAGCAGCGCATCTACCGATTGCGAAGCATGATGCTGATTCCGGCTCACCACCAGCACCAGATTCAGTTCCGGGTCGTTCAGAATCTGCGAGTACTCGGTGGTGCAATATTTCGCCTTGTACCGCAGCGCGTACGTCTTGCCTCGCGCACCGTTTGACGAATAAATGGCGCGCACCGCGACGCCGGCGATCTTTTTCAGCGCGGGCAGATGCGCCCACCGAGCAATGCCGCCGGCACCGGCCACTGCAAGTTGAATTTGTTCCGTGGACGGCGCGATCCCCGGCGTCTCGATGCGACGTTGCACGTTTTGGCTTGCGCTGCCGACGGGCAGATCGGCCTCGGGATATTTGAGCACCACCGCAAGACTGCTGCCGCCGGACATGATGGTGCTGTAAGCTTCCGGGGCGCGTTCCAGCGGGTATTCGTGCGTGATCAGAGGCTTTACCTGTACCCGGCCGGTCGCGACAGCACGTAGGAACTCCTCCATGTTGCGGTTTTCCGTCCACCGCACGTACGAAATCGGATAATCCTGTCCTTTGCCCTTGTAAGCGGGGTCGTAGCTACCCGGCCCGTACGCGCGCGACATCAGGAGCTGGATCTCTTTGAGGTACATGTCCAGCCATGGCAGGTTGATCTCCACCGCTCCCACTATTACGATCTTTCCGCGGTCTCGACAGATCTTTAGCGCTTGTTGCGCGGGGGCAGGACTCTTAGCGGCTGCCGCGATAATCACGCAATCCGCGCCTCGGCCGTTTGTCTTCGCAAGAACCGCTTCTTCTACGGACTCTCCACCCGCGATGCCTACATCCGCTCCCAGATCAGTCGCAAGCTTTACTCGCTCGGGTCGCAAATCGAGCCCGATCACTACCGCGCCCTGCATCCGCGCCAATTGCGCAACTAGCTGTCCCACTAATCCAAGGCCCATTACCGCGACGACATCGCCCAGGCCGAGATTTGCGGTGCGCACCGCATTTAAAGCGATACTGCCGAGAGTGGCAAATGTGGCCTGGTCGATGGGCAAGCCTTCCGGCACACGGGCAACCAGATTGCGCCCTGTCAGGATGGATTCGCCGTGGCCGGTACCTTCGCCCCCATACGCCACAAGATCACCTACTTCCAAGTCTGTTACGTTGGAATGTTTTTCCGCCACCACGCCCGCGCCAGAATAGCCGAGCACTGCATAGGCGCTGAACTTCGCCTTCAGCTCTTCATACGTATGGAGCGGCCCTTCCACCTTTGCGATGTTCAGCACGGTTTGCAGGTGCGACGGGTTATCCTTCACTACCTTCAGCACGTCGGGATGGATGCTGGCGGTCTCAGTGCCACTGCTGATCAATGAATACCGAGGCCGGATTAGAACGTGATGCGGCGTCACCACGGGATCCGGCACTTCATCAACAACGATATGTTTAAAGCCTTTGCGGAGAACCTGTTTCATGCAACCTGTGATGTTAACAAAAGAGCCGTCGGCACACTTATGCAGCTGAACTTGTAGCCATCAATTCCTCGTCGAAGGCGTGTTGTTGGCAATCGATTCGCTCTCTCATATGTTCCGTGACCAGCTTGGGTGGAATCGGCTTTACCGTTGCTCCAGGGCCGCTCGGTCTCTGCAGTGCTGGCCGGGAGAAGGGGCCTCAAACGCCGGCCCCTTCCCCCAGACCCCCTTCCCCGCTAAAAATCGATGGCGGTTTGGACAGGGTTAAAGTTGTATAG
>Ga0123336_10003911_pt1 | contig 12274 bp, 12 predicted proteins | sample SSSSmetaG_FD_96466 | JGI IMG/M metagenome (GOLD analysis project Ga0123336, IMG submission 96466) | Glacier valley bacterial and archeal communities from Borup Fiord, Nunavut, Canada, to study Microbial Dark Matter (Phase II) - ​SSSS metaG | ecosystem: Environmental > Aquatic > Freshwater > Ice... | reverse complement strand
TCACAACCTTAAAGTCCTCTTTAATTTCATATATCACAGAATGAGGATAAGCCATTATTATTGGGGAATGAGTTGCGATAATAAACTGGGATTCTTGCCCAACCAACTCATGCATTCTTGTAATTAGTGTCATTTGCCTTGATGGTGATAGAGCCGCTTCTGGCTCGTCTAGAATGTATATCCCTTTACCCATAAATCTATTTAGAAAAATTGCAAGGAACGACTCTCCATGTGACTGCTCATGTAATGAGCGTCCACCATATGACTTGATAATCTTAGGTTCAATGCCTTCCTTATCAAGTTCGTCAATATTGGATGCGACATTATATAAGCTCTCTGCCCTTAGAAAAAATCCATCCCTGGGTCTTTTTACTCCTTTTATAAGCTTGATATAGTTATACAACTCTGAATGAGTGTTCATAGATGAAAAGTTAAAATTCTTAGTGCCACCTTCAGGATTAAACCCATATGCTACTGCTATGGCTTCTAAAATTGTTGACTTGCCTGTTCCATTCTCACCCACGATAAATGTAACATTGGGATGAAACTTCAATTCATTCAAATTCTGAATTGCAGGGAGGCAAAAAGGATACTTAGAAAAAGACGAAATCTTATCTTTTCGCAATTCTACACTTCTTATATACTGGTTCATTTTTTCTAATTCCATATATACTTCACCCCAAATCAAGTGCTAAATATTATAGGAGTACAAGGGACCTAATTTTAATTTTTATTCTCCCCATCTCTTAAATTCCGATATTTCAATACCGAATTTATCAAGAATTTTTCCTTCGATATGTCGATTCATATCCTCGATACTTTGGGGCTTATTATAATAAGTAAGCATAGGTGGCATTACCATTACCCCTGCTTCCGATAGGGTAAGTAGATTTCTTAAGTGAATCGTGCTCAAGGGACTCTCTCTCGGTACAATAACCAGCCTTCTCCCCTCTTTTAAAGTGACATCCGCAGCTCTGAGCAAAAGGTTATCAGAATAACCACTAGCAACGCCGGCAACTGTTTTCATGCTGCAAGGAACGATTACCATTCCTTCTGTTTTATATGTTCCACTAGCTAGACCGGCACCAATATTTTTAATATCATATACCCTATCCGCTAAATTTATTACTTCTTCTAGTGTATATTCTGTTTCTTCTTGAATCGTTAATTCAGCTCCGGCTGAAATTATCAAATGAGTTTCCCATTTAGGATTTCCTCTTAGTATTTTTAAAATATTGATGCCTAATATTGCGCCACTTGCTCCACTCATTCCAACTATTAATTTCTTTTTATAATTAATTTGTGTCTGATTTTCCACTTTTTCAATTCCCCTTACATAATTTATCTTCAACTAAATCGATTGAAATAAAAAGAGCAAACCCAATGATTGAAATAACTATAATACCTATGTACATATCAATATAATTAATTCTTGACCAGGCATCTAATATGTAATAGCCCATACCATATTTTGTACCATAGCCTTCCACAAAAAACAAGATAGACACAGCAGTTCCGAGAGACACCCTGATACTCGTGAGTAGTTCCGGTAAGATTGCTGGCAGTGTCACGTGCCAAATGATTTGTCTGCGATTTGCCCCTACACTCATGATTACTTGATACATGGTGGTATCGATATTACGCACGCTATCTCTTACAGAAACTATTACTTGAAATACAATAATTAAAAATATAATTGCGATTTTGGACCCGTCACGCATACCCCACAGGAGCATGGCAATCGGGAGCAATGCTGTTTTGGGTATTGGATAACTGAAATAGATAAACGGATAAAGTATTTTATTGGCTTTTTTCGAGTAGGCCATAAGTATGCCTATTGGAATACCCACGGCAAGGGAAAGCGCCAAGCCGATGCCTATCCTTCTTAAGCTGTATAAAATATGAAAAAAAATGTTATTGGTTAATACACTGCCAAAGTTTTTATATACAAGGAAAGGATTGGGTATCACATTGATATTCATTAATACTGATGCGATTAGCCAAACCAGATTAATTAAAAGGAAGCCTTGTATTAATATCTTACATTGATTTATTAGTTTATTCACATACTTGCTCCCTTTCGTCATTAGGTTTTAACTTTTCACGCAGCAGTTGCTTTGTAACCAAATATTCTACACTATCCGGATATAATCTCCCGAAATAGGAATTTTGCATTTGATAGATAATGTTACCCATATGGGCTCCCATTACAAGGATTCGATTTCCTAAGTAAAGTGCTTCTTCGATACTGTGAGTTACCAGTATAGTCGTAGGCCGATTCTGCTTCCAAATTTTCAAAAAAAGTTCTCTTGCCTCTTCACGGGTAATTGCATCTAAAGAGGAAAAAGGCTCATCCATCAACAGCAAATCCGGCTTTAGGATAAAAGCTCTTGCAATAGCTGCTCTTTGCACTTGACCACCGCTTAACTCTTTTGGATATCTTTCCAACAATTTTGTAATATCCAATGCTTCATAAATCTTTATGATTTCTTGTTTCCGATCTTCCTTGATTGGTTCCTTCCGTATTTTCAGAGGCAGAAGGCAATTTTCTCTCACCGTTTTCCATGGAAGCAGCCCGCAATTTTGCGGGATGATACCAATTTTGTGCGTTTTGGGATTTAATGTTTGCCTGTCATTATCTTTTATGTATTCTATGATACCACTTTCTGTTGAAATTGTTCCTGCCAAAGCATTCACCAAAGTTGACTTACCGCAGCCTGAAGGTCCTAGAATGGCCAAAGCCTCCCCCTGTGAAATTTCAAGGGAGAGGTTTTTGATAACGGGATATAAATCTTTTTTTATTCTATAGTTAATTGAAACATCCTTAATTAGAAGCATTTTAGTCACCTGATTATCCTATTTTTATTTCGAATAAACGTCATATACCATCTATTCATAGGTGAGCTCTGGACTGCATAATCCCTTCTTGCTAGCCCATTTAATGGCTTTTTCAATCTCTGTTTTAGGAGGCAGTTCACTTTTTCTAAATGGTTTAATTTCAATTTTTCCGATGATTTCCTCGGGATAACCTACAGCTTTAATTACCGTTTTCTCATAATCTCGGATACTTGTCTTGTTCATATAATCAACTGCCTCGTTATAGGCTTTGTACAAGTTGCCAATTGCTTCCGGCTTTTTATCTAATGCAGTCTTGGAAAATGCAGATACCGCAGGGTATAGTCCAAATTGATTCGCGCTTCCCAAGGAAACTGCACCACTGTTCAGTGCAAGGGTTGCAAAAGGTTCAGGCATTAAACCAAGATCTATTTTATCATTTCGTAGCAATTCAAGTCGATCAGGAATTCTAGGTACAATTTCCTTTACCACATCAGTACTTACCATCTTATTATTTTCCAGAATATTCTCCAAGGTGTAATCGATCAAAGTATTTTCTGATATTGCAATACTCTTCCCTTTGATTTGGCTAATATTCTTAATGCCTGTGTTCTTGCCCGCCATTAAAATATAATCTCCATCGGTGATGCCTGTAATTTTAACATCGAATTTAGCATTTTGATACATACAGACTCCAATATAGTCTGTTAGGACACCATCCAATTCTCCAGCCTGAAAAGCCGCATCCCGATCCTTTGCAGAAGTGAAAACTTCCAAATCCAGCTTAAAATTATACTTATCAGCTAAGCCTTTTTCATTTATAAGTACATAGGGAATAACATCTGAAGAAGACATCATACCAATACGGATATCTTGTTTTTCCTTAGTGCTAGCAGCCTTCTGAGATGTACATCCTGCTAACAATAAACCAATAACTAATAACAGAGAAATCATTTTAATTCTAATATTCATCTTTTTAATCTCCTTTGGTAAAATAATTGATATGAATATGAAGATGTAAATATACATTTCATAATGATATAAATATATGTTCATTCTTTTATATTTAACTTAAATAAAAGCATCCAGTAGTCCAAATACAAGTAATGCGATGCTAATAAGCTGATTTACACCGTAAGATGCAATATTAACATTGGTTAAATTTGCCGGTGAAACCATCCTATATTCTACTACAAATAGACCTGCTATGATAGCTAATCCAAGATAATAGATAATTCCAAGCTGGGGTACCAAGATACCGATTGCCAAAAGACAGAGTAATGTAATGATATGAAAAGACATGGCAATCAGTAAACCATTCTTAACGCCAAACTTTGCAGGGATGGAATGCAGTCCCTGGGCTTTATCAAAGTCATAATCCTGAGAACCATATATAATATCAAAGCCAGCAACCCATAAAGTATTTGCTGCTCCCATAATCAATGGGACAAGTGCAAATTTCCCTGTTACTGCCAGCCAAGCACCAACTGGTGCACAGGCGCAGGTAACTCCTAAAACCAAATGACATAAATATGTAAATCGTTTTGTATAGGAATAGGTGATCAATAAAAATAAAGCAACCGGAGACAATGCCAAACAAATCCAATTCAGCTTATATGCACCAAAAAGCATAACAAGAAAGCAAATCGCCGATAAAAGAATGACTTCTACCTTCTTTATTTCTCCCTTTGGTATTTGGCGTAAAGCGGTTCGTGGATTACGAGCATCAATCTCTGCATCTATCACACGGTTGATTGCATTTGCACCAGTACGGGCCCCCATAAAACAAACAACGATCCAAAACAGCGTAGAAATTTGTGGAAGTCCCTTTGCCGCAATCGCCATGGAAACTAGTGCAAAGCTAAATGAAAAAATAGTATGGGAAAACATAACCAATTTACCATATTCTTTCAGTTTATTAATTAATTTATTAATTAGTTTATAAGTCATTTTTGTCAATTCCATATTCGTCCCATCTTTCATTTACTAGTTGTTTTATTTCATCTGTCATTACAATATCATTTGGCCAATCTCTTGTAAGACCTTCTTCTTTCCATTTTTTCGTTGCATCGATTCCTATCTTATTTTCAAATATTATCATATCCCTTTTCGCATCAATATTGTTAAATACTTTCCACATTACGGTTGACAAGTCCTTTGAATCAACCTCATCGTCAACAGCGATAAAAAACTTGTCCTGGCTGTGTTTCATCGCTTCTTCTAAAGCTTCTCTTCCCTGTCCCGGCTTTTCTTTGTGAATTGATATAATTTTGTAGGTATCGGTAATTTTGTTTACCGGCAAACTGGTGTTTTCTGTTGCATCCACACCCAGCCGGCTTCCGTATAATGCTGTATTGGAGGAATGATCCAGCGCATCCAAGGGTCCCTCTGATACAAACAGACTTTGTGAGCCATGCACATTTTTCAATACTGTATCACGGACTAACCTTAAATTTTGTACATCTACCGTTTCATCAACTGCCACAATTAATTTGGTATACATCATTTGTCCCATACCCCAGATACTATTCATGATTTTACGAGCACAGCCTGGGTATAGATTGCGGATAGATACGATTGCACAGTTATGAAATACCCCCTCTAAGGGCAAATTTAAATCTACTAGCTCTGGCATTTGTAATTTGAGTACTGGCAGAAAAATTCGTTCTGTTGCCTTGGCCATATAACAGTCCTCCATAGGAGGTTTGCCTACTACTGTTGCTGGGTAGATTGCATTCTTTTTATGGGTAATGCAGGTAACATGGAATCTAGGGTAATAATCAGCTAGCGAATAATAGCCTGTATGGTCTCCAAAGGGTCCTTCCAATACTAGTTCTTCCGTAGGGTCAACGTAACCTTCTAATACAAATTCTGCATTATCAGGAACATAGATGTCATTGGTAATACTTTTTACCATTTTCACTCTGGATTTTCTAAGCCAGCCTGCAAGCATCATCTCGTCAATCATTTTTGGCAATGGTGCCGTGGCGGCATAGGTAATGGCAGGGTCGCATCCCAACGCCACTGAAACCGGCATTTTCTGCCCACTATCCTGATATGCTTTGTAAATCTCAGAGCCATCTTTATGCTTGTGCCAGTGCATACCTGTACTGGTTTGATCAAGTATTTGCAAACGATACATTCCAACATTCTGCTGTTTTGACTTCAAATCCTTTGTGAAAACCAAAGGCAGGGTTACGAATCTGCCAGCGTCTTCCGGCCAACACTTCAAAACCGGAAGGGTATCTAAATTCACTTCATCTTCAATTACCTGCTGGCACTCTCCCCTAAATTTGCTTTTTTTAGGAAATACACTTAGCAGTCTGCACATGCGTGGTACACTTTTTATGAGCTTTTTAATTGATAAATAGTTGCCTAAATCTAAATAATTCGCAATTTCATCGCCAATATAGTCCAGTTTGTTAACACCCAAACCCATACTCATTCTACTATAACTGCCCATTGCATTCATTAAAACCGGATAACTAGAGCCTTTCACATTCCTAAATAACAGGGCAGGCCCATGAGCTTTTGAAACACAATCTGTAATTTCTGTGATTTCCAATTCCGCTGAAACACTTGCATCTATGTACTTTAATTCACCTTTGGCCTCCAACGCATTAATAAAGGCATGTAAATCTTTATACGCCATGTAACATATCCCTCAATTAAATCTTTTTTTATTAAATCCTAATACATCAATCTTCATTTTGCAAGAGTTTATACTCCAAAATATCTTAAATGTATATGCATGATATAAATAATGCAGGATAGGGTATCATCATCAATAAACTCTTTTAAAATAATGAAAGCCCTAGAACATCGCAATGATAATTCTTGGGCCTTTACTACTAAATATGGGAATCTCCTTTTATAAAAATAATAATGAACCTATTATAATAATTATAAAAACTGAAATTGCATAGTAATCATAAGTATTCATAGATACTTTTCTGTAATTTGACCTTGGTCCTGAAGCAAAACCTCTAACTTCCATAGAAATGGCCATCTTTTCTATCTTTTTTATCGAGGAAACTAATAGAGGTATTGCAAGTGGAATAATTATAATTAGCTTTTTAAAAGGATTTTTAGTATCCGAATGATACCCTCTAGACATCTGCGCTTGCAATATCTGCTCCATCTCCCCCATAAAGGTAGGAATAAACCTTAAAGCAGTAATAAACATAAATGCGTATTTAAAAGGTATTTTTAATTTTTCCACAAGTACTACAACCATATCTGTCATAGGCGTTGTCATCATCAAAATTGGAATAGTAGAAACTGTTGCAACCATTCGAAAGGACATAACAAGGCTCATATCAAGTCCAATATCTGTTACCTTCCCAAGATTGAAATAAGGAATTGCATAAAACAAAGTTTTTCCTTCATTCACAAAAAATATCTGACATAGGATCAGTATGAATGAAAAAATAAAAAGTGCCTTTATTACAGGCAAAATCTGTTTTATGATTCCACTAACAGAAGCAATAAGCAGATTTGAAAACAAAATAACAAAAATAGCTATGGGATCATTGAATATAAAGCTTAGTATGAGAACAGCGAATGTCCAAAGTAACTTTGTGATGGGGTTTAGCTTATGGAAAAGGGAATCACTTTGAATATATTCAACCATTACTTGCATCTCGTTCACCTTCCAAATAACAAATTATTTCATCAAACATATCTTCTACAGTATATGAGTCTTTAAAAAAGCCCTGTTTATGAAACTTTTTAGCCAACGAATAGATTTGTGGAGGCTTTAAACATGAAAGAGCTAGACTTTCTTCCTTTGCAAGAATCTCTTCTGTAGGGCCATCCTCTAAAACAGTGCCATCTTTTATAATAATCACTCTTTTTGCATATAATGCAACTAGTTCCATGTCATGTGTAACCATAATAATTGTTATACCTTGTAGATTTAACTCTTTAACTATCTCCATTATCTCAAGGCCTTCGCTATAGTCCTGACCGGTTGTAGGCTCATCCAAAACGAGAACCTCCGTCCCCATTGCAAGAACCGAAGCAAGGGCAACTCTCTGTCTTTGACCCTTGCTAAGTGAGAACGGGTCTGTATGCATATACATTTCTATTCCGACTTTTATAGCAGCTTCATTAACCAAACTCTCTATGTCGCTCCGCGGAACTTCTAAATTCTTAAGACCGAAAGCAATTTCATCAAAAACATTAGAACAGAAAATTTGGTGATCAGGGTTCTGAAATAGAAACCCAATCTTGCTGGCTAGAATGCTGGTTTTAGTTTTCGAGGCATCCATACCGCAAACAGTTATTTTCCCATCAGTTGCCTTTAATAGTCCATTCAAATGCTTCATCAGGGTAGTTTTGCCTGAACCGTTCTGACCAATAATAGCTACAAACTCACCACTCTTTATGTTTATATTTATATTTTTAAGGACTTTGCTACCATTATTATACTGATAACTCAAATTATTAATTTCAATCATATGCAATCCCCCGAAGTCCAGTTTCAAACACCATCTTTTATTCCTCGTAAAACATTGTTGAGTAAAATGTATGACTCTTCTACATTAATAGGTAATTCACCCTGGTATAGTCCTTGCTTTTTTAGCATGTATACCAGATGCGTTACAGGTGAACAGTGAACACCTATTTTCTCAAGTATTTCTTGCTTTCCAAGAACAGTCCGAATAGGGCCGTCAAGAATAATAGTGCCTTTATTCATTACTACCAGCCTATTGCAATATTCAGTCAGAAGCTGGATTTTCTGCTCTACTACTATAATTGTTATTTTATATACATCATTAAGCCGTTTTAATATATTAAATATATCCTGGCTTCCCTGGGGATCTAGCTCGGAAGTTGGCTCATCTAAAACAAGTACTTTTGGGCGGAGGGCTATTGCAGAAGCAATGGCTACCCTTTGCTTCTGACCGCCTGATAACTGTGTAGTGGAAGAATGTCTTAAATCTGAAATTCCCGTCATCTCCAGGCTTTCTTTTATTCGAGTAGAAATTTCCTCCCTAGGAATGTTTAAGTTTTCCAGTCCAAAAGCAATCTCATCTTCAACAATAGAAGATACAATTTGAGCTTCTGGATCTTGAAATACACTTCCTACAGAATAAGCAAGTCTTGCACAGTCGGTCTCAACAGTATCCTTATCATCCACCTTCACTTCGCCATAAAAGTCGCCCCGTTGGAAATGTGGAATTACTCCGTTAAAACATAAAGTGAGAGTTGATTTTCCTGCACCTGTTGGTCCGATAACACCCACAAACTCGCCCACATTAATATTGAGGTTTATATTATCAAGTGCAGGCTCTTTTGAATCATTATAGTAAAAGGAAAGGCCTTGAATATTAATCATATCTAATCCTGCTTTCCAGTTGCTGTCTTGATTGGATAATAAATCAACTGTGCAATAATTGTATTAGCAATTGTTGTTGTAAATACAACCATAAGCAATCCTGTAAATGCTGGATTCTTCGGTGTATCAACGAATAGGATAAGAAATTTCAATGAAAATACATAGGTCAAGCCACTAGCAATAGTTCCAAAAAACGTTATTAAGGTCGGCTTAAATGAAATATTTTTGAAAGTAATCTTGAAAGGAGTCTTTACTAAAGCATAGGCTACCAGTGCTCCAATTGGTTCACTTATAAAGTTAAGGTAAGGAATCATTGACTTTGTAGTAAAATGGCAAATAGCTGCCGCAACAAGACTGATAAAAATCATTTCCACAAATTTGGGCTTAATCAGACAGATTGCAAGGCAATACATAACAATAACAAAGTTAGGAGTAATACCAAAAATCGGCGGTGTGAAAAGTCTTAGAACTGCACCTGCGGCAAGAAGTACCGCAACTAGTACCACATCTGTAGCACTTAAACCCTTGTTTTCGACTTGCCGTTTAATAGCTTTTTCCATAAAAAAACAACCCCCTATAAAAAATTTAATATCGAAGGTTGAGTACAGAAAGTAAATACAAAAAAATAGCCAGAATAAACCTGACTATGTTAATTACATATAATTACAGGCTCATCTCATCTCGTCTCGTCTCATCTGAATTTCTTCTCTTCTCATCTCAACTCATCTGATTTAATGTTAACATGACACCCTTTTGGTGTCAATCATTTATAAGAAAATATCATCTTTTCTATTATAAACTTCTAAGTGCATCAATTGGATTTAACCTACTTGCTTTTCTTGCAGGCATATATCCGAATACAATACCAACAGCTGCGGAGAATCCCACTGCAAGTGCCATGGTTGCAATGGATACAGAGAATCCTATTCCAATAAAGCTTGCAGCCACATATGCAATTAGACTTCCAAGTATTAATCCTATAACTCCACCAAATATAGAAAGGAATATCGCCTCAATAATAAATTGAAGCTGTATTCTGTTTGGTGTTGCTCCTAAAGCCTTACGTAAACCTATTTCAGTTGTACGCTCAGTTATGGATACAAGCATCATATTCATAATACCTATACCTCCAACAACAAGTGATATTGCAGCAATTCCAGCAAGTAGCAGTGACATCATAGACATCATAGATTGGAGGCTTTCTATCATGTCACCCATATTAAATACTGTATATGCATCTTCCTTGTAGTTAAATGCCGGATTTAGCACTGCTTTTATGTCAGTTACAGTATCATCAGCTAAATTGGTATCCTTTAGAAATACATCAAGGCTAGTTATATTTTTTACACCCAAGCTGCGAAGTGCTGTTGTGTATGGAATTATAACAGTATCATTATTCGATCCAATACCAAATCCACTTGAAGCTTTAAGTGTACCTATTACATTATAGGTTGTGCCGTTTACTATTAGCTCCTTTCCAACAGGATCAACTCCATAAAAAAGTTCATTAACAATATTGTTGCCTAGAATTGCAACTTGATTTTTACTTTCTAAGTCAAGAATATTTATAGCTCTTCCGGATTTTAGTAAACTCGAATCCGTCTTAAAGTAGACTTCGTTTTTACCTTCAACTAATACGCTTTCAATTACCTTTCGATTAAAAACAATACCAGACCTTCCCGAAATGGTAGGTGATATACCACTTATATTATCCACTTTTGAAATGTTAATCATATCGTCTTGTCCAAGCCCCTGCTTTAGTGGAGTTCCCATTGCATTAATGGTAATCTTGTTTACTCCAAGTTCATTAACTTGATCACTTATACTTTTTGTCGCACCCTGAACAATAGTGATTAATGCGATAATAGATGCTACACCTATAACAATACCAAGCATTGTTAAAAATGAACGGAGCTTGTTATTAATAATATTTTCCCAAGACATTTTTATACTTTCAAATAGCATCTATTCTACCCCCTACTCAGTTAAATACCCGTCTATAATATTTACAACTCTTTTTGCGTAACGAGCAATACCAGCATCATGTGTAATCATAATAATTGTTCTTCCTTCTCTATTTATCTCTTCAAAGAGCTCCATTACTTGAGCTCCAGTTTTTTGGTCCAAGGCTCCTGTGGGTTCGTCTGCAAGCAGGATTGTCGGTTCTGTAACCAATGCACGAGCAATAGCGACACGTTGCTGCTGACCACCAGAGAGCTGATTTGGAAGGTTTTGCATTTTCTCTGATAATCCTACACGCTCAAGTATTTTAGTTGCACGTTTTTTTCGTTCAGTAGATGAAATACCTGTATATATTAATGGAAGTTCTACATTCTTTAGTGCACTTAATCGTGGCAAAAGCTGAAAGTTTTGAAATACAAAACCTATTTCTTTGTTTCGTACTTTTGCAAGTTGGATTTCATCAAGGTCGTCTATATCATTACCAGAAAGAATATACATTCCAGCAGACGGTGAATCAAGGCAGCCAATTATATTCATCATTGTAGATTTTCCAGAACCAGATGGACCGAGTATGGATAAAAATTCACTATTATGAATGGTTAGATTTACGTTATGCAAGACTTCAAGCTCTTCCTCACCCATAAAGTAGCTTTTATAAATATTGTGCATTTTAAGGATTTCAGCCATTACTATTGCCTCCACCAACACTTTTTCTATTTGCTCCTCCAGGGAATCCCATGCCTGTCGAAGCTTCAGCCTTTTTATATAGAATTGTTTCTCCATTTGAAACGCCATTTTTAACTTCCACGGTTGAACCATCATTTATTCCAGTAGTTATTTCAGTTCTAATTACTTCATCGTTTTCACCTTTTCTAAGAACAAAAGGTTTGTTATTACTGTCAAACTGAACTGCAATCATGGGTAATGTAACAACTCCTGTGGCGTTATTCCTTATAAGTGTCACCTCTGCAGACATACCTATTTTAATACTTTTATCTTTTTCAATGTCTATTGTTGCTGTAAAAAATGTTACCCCATTAACAATCTGCCCTTCATTAGAAACATTATTGATTTTACCTTTAATTTCTTTATTAATAGCTCCTATTTTTACGGTAGCTTCCTTGCCTTTCTCTA
>Ga0123336_10003910_pt1 | contig 12275 bp, 15 predicted proteins | sample SSSSmetaG_FD_96466 | JGI IMG/M metagenome (GOLD analysis project Ga0123336, IMG submission 96466) | Glacier valley bacterial and archeal communities from Borup Fiord, Nunavut, Canada, to study Microbial Dark Matter (Phase II) - ​SSSS metaG | ecosystem: Environmental > Aquatic > Freshwater > Ice... | reverse complement strand
GAAGTTATTGGCTTTGTCAGAAAACAATATGTTGATAATGGTATTGGCAGATTTGCAATAATTTCGAAAGAAACCAATGAATTTGTCGGTTGGGCCGGACTAAAATACAACACCGAAGCTGTAAACAATAAAATAAATTTTTATGATATTGGGTATCGATTAGATGAAAAGTTTTGGGGAAAAGGATACGCAAGCGAGGCAACATTTGCTTGGCTAAAATATGCTTTTGACACCATGAAAATCAAAACTATGGAAGCCGCAGCACACAATGATAATATTGCTTCAAACAGGATTCTTCAAAAAATTGGAATGCAAATGACGGAACAATATCTAGAAGATGGGGTTTCGTGGAATTGGTATGAATTGGAAAATGAAAATTACAATTTAGGTTAATTTCGAATAGGAAACTTATTCAAATTTAATTGGACTTATTTTTTTAAGTTTTTTGCATAAAGTTGTCTTCCAAGTTCTCCCAAAAAAGGCAAACCAACTGTGTCATATTCATAATTATCATCATTGAAAATCTCATCTTTATTGACTAAAAGTGTCGCTGAAACTATAAACTCAATTTTGTTTTCAGAATCAATGATGTAAGCACAATCAATCAAAGTTCCATAAGCATTTCCAACTTTATTGTGAATTTTTATATTGCTGGGGATATTTTCCTTTGTATCGCCGAACATAAAAAACTTACAGTAACCATCTTCATATTTCTCAGAATCATATCCCGCATTTTTGGGTAGATTTTGCATAGAAAACAGGATAAATTCTCTGTCCTTTTCTGATATTTTAAATCGTTCCGATTCCTTGAATGTTTCCGGAAAAACAATTCTTTTCATTGTATTGTGAAGTGTTTCCAGAGGATAATAATTCTTGTTCGAAAAATCAAATGGCTCGTTAATTAACGTGTCATTCTTCATGTATCCAATTCCTTTTTTAAGGTTTTTCAATTGTAAAGCTTGATTTGATTTATTCGCAAATGCCGGCAGATTTACCATTGCAGAATTTTCTGCGTAAAGTATCACGGCTTTGGTTTTGGTGTCGCTAGGATTTGAAGTGGATAAGCGATGTGACAATTTAAAAGGCGTTAAGCCTTTTGCTGCCATACTTTCATTCACATAATCAAATCCTGCGAACTCCAACAAATTTGTACTCGCCACATTATCACTTACCGCAAAAACTTTCGAAATCTCATCTGAAAATCGAAGTTTGTCGGCTTGTCCTTCGATTATATATTGGGTGTCTTTTGAAGTGTTATCAATGGTGTTCAACTTTTCCAAAGCCAAAATTGCAATTGGAAATTTGACGGTACTTGCTGGATAAAAATAGTTCCCAGCATTGAGATGATAGGTAAAATCTTTGAAACTAACTTTGTTGTTTTTATCCCTCGAAATTTGGGTATAAATAATTTGAAGTTCAAAATCATCTGGTTTTGACATCACATTCTTTATCTTCGGATTATCAGAAGCCAAAGTCTCTTGCAGTATATTTTTCCTCGTTCCCGAACATCCAAACTCCAAAATTATTAATGCAATTATTATCAAACTACGGAAGATTTTCATTTATAATTGACTTTAAATTAAGTATTGGAATTCCATTCAATTGGACTTTTTCCTTTTTCTTGTAAATATAGGTTGGATTTGCTAAAATGTTTGTTTCCAAACCATTTTCCTTGGTTGGCACTCATTGGCGATGGATGTCCCGATTCTAAAACCAGATGTTTGGTTCGGTCAATTTTGGAACCTTTCTTTTTGGCAAAACTTCCCCAAAGCAAGAAAACAATATTTTCTTTTTCATCCGAAATTTTCTGGATAACAGCATCAGTAAAAACGCTCCATTTCAAGTGTTTATGACTGCTTGGACTGTCAATTCGAACCGAAAGCGAAGCATTCAAAAGCAATACGCCTTGTTTTGTCCAATGTTCCAAATTACCTGAATTTGAAAAAAAAATAGTTCCGAAATCATCATTTAACTCTCGGAAAATATTCCGCAACGAAGGTGGAATTCTGACTGCATCATTCACCGAGAAACACAAACCATTTGCTTCATTAATACCGTGATAGGGATCTTGACCAATAATCACCACTTTCAAATCCTCAAACGAACAATGGTCAAAAGCGGCAAAAATTAGTTCCTTGGGAGGGAAACAAGTGTAATTCTGGTATTCTTCATCGACAGCTTTCATCAAATCCTGAAAATATGGTTTCTGGATTTCTTCTGATAAAATAGTTTGCCAAGATGGATTCAGTTTGGGTTGCATTTTTTAAAATTTACCTAATTCATCTTTTATAACAACTTCTAATTTTGGCAAATAATCCTCACATATTTCATAAACGATCTCATAATCAAGCATTTCATAATGATGAGAAATGAAGTCTCGAAACCGAATAATTTTATTCCACTCCATTTCTGGATAATTGGTTTGTAACAAATTATGTTTTCTTGAAGTATTTTTTAGATTTTCGCCAATAGCTTGAAGTCGAGTAGCAATCGCATCAAGTAAGGTTTTACCATAATCGGTTGAAATAAAATCTGTTGGATTATGAATTTCAGAAAATCTTTTATTACAAATATTGATGTGATCTAAAATGGTCTCTAGCGAATATTTATAAACAGCATCATACATAAATCAGGTCATTTTTGATGGTATCAAGAAAGCGTTTGGATAAATGAGGTCCTTTTCTAACAATTTCAATTTTAGAATTTAATTTATTTTCTAAATAAGAATATAAACCCATTAACAAGCTATAGGATGGCTCTGTGAATTCGACAATAAAATCAACATCACTATCCTTATTTTCCAATCCTTTTGCATATGAACCGAATAAAGCTATGTTAACAACACCATAATTTTCTTTAAGAAATTGCTTGTCTTTTTGTAGAGTGTTGATTATTTCGTTCTTTTTCATTTAACAAATATAAAAATTAATTGTTTTAGATTAATACAACTTAACAAGTTTGTAACTTTGTCTAAAATTTCTATCTATTTAAATGATATCCATAACAGAAAAAACCCTTCAAGATTTACAATTTCCAACCGTTCTAGAAACCATTTCGGCAATTTGCAACACCGATATCGGTAAGCAAAAAGCACTGGAAATTATACCTTTCAAAGACAAAGATTCATTGATGCAAGCTTTGATGCAGACCTCAGAATATGTGTCTTCTTTTCAGAATAACAATTCGGTTCCCAATCATGGTTTTGACGCGATTACGCACGAAATTAAGTTTCTTGCAATTGAAGATAGTTTTCTGGAAGTGGGTAGTTTTAGAAAAATCGCTACCATTTCCGGAACTGTAAATGTATTATTAAATTATTTTAAAAAATTTGATGATTATTATCCTAATCTAAATTCAAGAGCCTCTGAGGTACGATTGACGAAAGATATCATGTTGATGATTGATGATGTCGTCGATAAATATGGTGAAATAAAAGACAATGCCTCACCCGATTTATTGCATACTCGCCGCGAAATGAATTCTGTTCGTGGCAAAGTCAACCAGAGTTTTGGAGTCGCTTTGACGCAATATAATTCCTTGGGGTATTTGGACGACATCAGGGAAAGTTTCGTCCAAAATCGTCGGGTATTGGCAGTTTTGGCAATGTATCGCCGCAAAGTGAAAGGCTCCATTTTGGGTAGTTCCAAGACCGGAAGCATCGCTTATATTGAACCTGAAACTACTCTGAAATATTCTCGTGAACTGAGCAATTTAGAATACGAGGAAAAGGAAGAAATTACCCGAATTTTAAAACAATTATCGAATGCGATTCGGCCGTTTTTACCACTGCTTATCCAATACCAAGATTTCTTGAGCGATATTGACGTGATTGCCGCAAAAGCAAAATATGCAAATAAAATCAACGGAATTTTGCCTGCAATTACAGAGAATCGCAGGTTGTATTTCAGGGAGGCTTTTCATCCTATTTTATTTTTAAACAACAAACTAAAAAATGAAATTACACATCCCCAAACTTTTGAATTAAACCAAGAAAAAAGGATTATAGTAATTTCTGGACCTAATGCTGGAGGAAAAACTATTTCCCTAAAAACCGTTGGATTACTCCAATTAATGTTGCAATCCGGAATGCTAATTCCCGTGCACGAACGTAGCGAAACGTTTTTATTCGACAGAATTCTAACAGATATTGGTGACAATCAATCCATTGAAAATCATTTAAGTACATACAGTTACCGACTAAAGAACATGAATTACTTCTTGAAGAAATGTAACAAGAAAACAATGTTCTTAATTGATGAATTTGGAACAGGTTCCGACCCTGAATTGGGAGGTGCTTTGGCCGAAATTTTCTTGGAAGAATTTTATCATCGCGAAGCTTTTGGTATCATTACGACACATTATTCGAACCTTAAAATTCTTGCTAACGAATTACCATTTGCCATCAACGCCAATATGTTATTTGACGAAAAAACTTTGGAACCAATGTATAAATTGGTTTTGGGTCAAGCGGGAAGTTCGTTCACCTTTGAAGTAGCTTTGAAAAATGGAATTCCGTTCAGTCTAATTAATCGGGCGAAAAAGAAAATTGAAGTCGGAAAAGTGCGTTTTGACAAAACGATTGCAACGCTTCAAAAGGAACGCTCCAAGATGGAAAAAACTTCACAAACGCTGAAAGAAGAAGAAATAAAAGCGCGTGAAGAAGGTAAGAAAATGGAAACCATCAACGTAAAAATCAAGCAAAAATTGGAAAGCTATCAGGAATTGTACGACAGCAACCAGAAAACGATTTACATCGGACAAAAGATTGAATCAATCGCCGAAAACTATTTCAATAATAAAAGCAAGAAAGAACTCATTGGCGAATTTTTGAAAATCATCGAAATCGAGAATTCAAAACGCAAAAAAGCCACACCGAAAGAATCCAAGGCAATTGTAGAAAAGAAACAGGAAGTCATCAAGGAAATTCAGGTGGAAGTGGAAGAAATAAGGGTTGCCAAAAAAGAAAAAAAACTAAAACCCATTATCGAAAAGCCGAAACCTATTCTAAAAGTGGGCGACAGAGTGCGAATGTTTGATGGAAAAGCTGTGGGAAGCATTGATAACATTGAGAAAAACAAAGCAACTGTCAATTATGGAATGTTTACTTCAAAAGTGAGTTTAGATCTTTTGGAATTAGTTGAAACCGTTAAAAAGTAATAAGTAAGTCATTGCGAGGAACGAAGCAATCCCACTAACACGAGCAAACGCAACTAAAATGATGAAACCGGCATTTATTTATATTATTTCTAATAGATACCAAACTGTAGTATATACGGGTGTAACTTCAAATCTTCCACAAAGAATTGTGGATCACAAAGAAAAAAGAAATCCAAATTCTTTTTCTGCTCGCTATAGTCTGAATTTACTAGTATATTATGAACAATTTCAATGGATTGGAGATGCTATTGCCAGAGAAAAACAAATAAAAGCAGGTTCAAGAGAAACCAAAAATAATTTAATTCGTTCAATAAATCCGACTTGGAAAGATTTATTCGAAGAAATTAAAGACATAATGACTGAATAAAAATGTATCGAAGTCATTGCGAGGAACGAAGCAATCCCACTAACACGAGCACACAAGTTGAGCAACTTAGTACGATTGCTTCGTTCCTCGCAATGACAAAATAAAAAAAAATATGCTAAACCTTCCTCCAAACAAAAAAATAATCCTCTTTGACGGCGTTTGCAATTTATGTGATTCAGCCGTTCAGTTTGTAATCAAACACGACAAAAAAGATGTCTTTCGCTTCGTTGCTTTACAATCGGAATTAGGACAGGAAATTCTTAAACATATTGGAATCAACACTGCAAACATTGACAGTGTAATCCTGTATGAACCAGGAATTGCCTATTACTACAAATCGGCAGCAGCTTTGCAAATCGCAAAAAATCTTGGCGGATTACTGCATTTTGGAACAATATTCAAAATTATTCCAACCGGAATAAGCAACCATCTCTATGACTATATTGCTAAAAACCGTTACAAATGGTATGGAAAAAAAGAGCAATGCATGATTCCGACAAAAGATTTAAAAGCGAAATTTTTAGAATAGAAAATAATTATGATAATTATCATTAAATATATTTTGTAGGAAGTATATATTTGGGAAATAAAATCAAACGAATTATGAAAGACACAACACTTTTTTCTTGGGACAATGGAACTATTATAATGGTAGTCGTTTTCGGTTTAGTAATAATAGGAATTATTTCGGCTGTTTTACTAATGATGTTTTCCGATAAAAAGAAATAATTTTGCAAAAAAAAGAGAAAGCGAAGAAATAGCATTTGCACAGCAATTTGGAATAGAAACAGTCATTTTTTCTGGAGTTTCCTCAGCATTGGGAGCTCCTACATCAAACGGAATTAGTTTGATACAAAGTGGAATTTTAGAAATTTTTTGGGTGATTACTGGAACTACTTCCGACCATAAATTGTCCAAAGATGTGTCACTTGCGTCACAATCCTCGGCAATAATGGGAATGCACAAATTGGACGAAATCATCTCGATTTATCAAAATAACAGAACCGATAATTTGCCTATTCCCATCATCCAAAATGGCACAAAAACCAACGAAATAAAAGTAGTTGGAACCATAAATTCTATCATGAAATTAGTGGCACAACACCAACTTTCTTCCCCAGCCATTATCATAATTGGCGAAGTGGTGAAGCATTCTTTTAATTTAGCTACCTTTTATCGGGAAGAATTTTCGAATAATGATTTCATTATACAAAACTTGAATATCACCGAAAGTTTAGAGTAAAACACTTTTAGTTTCCTATCACGACGCTGCAACCATCAAACAGTCGACAAAAAAAGAAAAACAAAAATTTAAATTATGACTGAAAACAAAAATAAAAACTCAGGAAATGGTATTGGTTTTGGAGCTGCTCTTGGTCTCTTATTCGGACTGGTTTATGGCAATTATTATGGAAATATCTCAAAAAGCATTGCAATTGGATTGGCCATCGGAACGGCTGTAGGAGCCATTTTTGACTTTGTAAAAAACAGAAAATAAACTTCCCCGAAATTTCCACCAATTCAAATTACCTGAATGCTGAAAGACATTCACTCCCCTTCTATGCCATGATACACTGGAAAAGTTTTATTCAAAAACTCAAAATGTGTGAATAATGGAAGTATTATAAGCAATTATACAACTTTTGAGTCCGTATGAAATTGTAATTTCGGTGAGAAATTAATAATAAAATTTATAGTCATCCTTGTAATATGCATTAAAATCAATGTATTACAACCTTATGTTGTCAAATAATTTAATACCAACAAAAAAATGACTTTCGCAGAAATTATAAACTACAGGCGTTCAGTAAGAAATTACAAAGAAATTCCAATTGATTCAGAAAAAGTAAAACAATGCTTGCGGCTTGCCACTTTGGCACCTAACAGTTCCAATATGCAACTTTGGGAGTTTTATCATATTACAAATCCACAGATTTTAAAAAAAATAACCGTAGCCTGTTTAAATCAACAAGCAGCATGTACTGCCCAACAAATGGTAGTTTTTGTAACAAGGCAGGATTTGTACAGAAATAGGGCCAAAGAAATGACGGACTTAGAAACGCAAAATGTGTTAAAAACCAGTCCTAAGTTGAAACAAGAAAAAAGAATCAAAAATTGGAAAATGTATTATGGCAAAATAATGCCTTTTTTGTACCTACGCTTTTTTGGACTTTTCGGGATTATCAGAATAATCATAGTGAACATTGTCGGGCTTTTCAGACCTATTGTTTATCAAGTATCCGAAAACGATATGAGAGTGGTAGTGCATAAAACTTGTGCCTTGGCGGCTCAAACATTTATGCTGGCAATGGCAAATGAAAAGTATGACACTTGCCCGATGGAAGGTTTTGATAGTAGAAAAATGAAAAGTATTTTAAAATTGCCTTTTGGTGCCGAAATCAATATGGTTGTATCCTGCGGAATCAGAGAAGAACAGGGAGTTTGGGGTGACAGAATGAGAATTCCATTTGACGAAGTATATCGAAAAATTTGAAAACAAAGCAAGTGTACGACTCAAAAATCAAAGCATCAAAATGATAAATTCACGACAACTTGCCCAAATAATTGGTCCCACACTTAGTGTTATGACACTTTCGGAAATGATAAATTTATCTATTTGGGAAAGTAATATTCCAAGTGTAACCTATCTTAATGGGGTATTACTTTTTGTTGGAGGGATTGCTATAATAAGAGCTCACAATTTTTGGGTTCGTAGTTGGATAATTTTAATAACACTGATTGGTTGGTTAACTATAATTCTCGGTTTGTTCAGAATGTTTTTTCCAACTGCAAAACAAGCTGGCGAAAATTTTTTCACGTATTTATTACTTATATCTTTGTTTATCATTGGACTTTTTCTGGTTTTTAAAGGGTTTTATCCAAATAAAAACAGTGTTGATAAATTATAAAAAAAACTATGACAATTTTATTGATTACAAGCGGAAGTATTCTACTGATTTTACTACTAGGAAAAATCAATATGGAAATAAAGTTCAAAAAACAAGTAACCACATTGTTTGCAAATTCAACGAATATTTCAGACAAGAAATACAGCATTAGTCAATTAGAAAATTTGCCGGAACCAGTTCAACGCTATTTCAAGTATGTTTTAAAAGACGGTCAACCTTATATTAGTTCCGTTCGATTGACGCACAACGGGTTTTTCAAAACCGATTTGAAAAAAGACTTCATCAAGATTTCTGGAGAGCAATATTTTACGGCTCAAAAACCACAATTCATTTGGAAAGGGACAACTTCTATGTTCACTGCTCGTGATTATTTTATCGACGACAAAGGCGGATTAATTGCGACTTTACTAAACGTTTACAATGTTGTTGATGCCAAAGGGTCAAATTTTGATGAAGGCGAATTGCAACGTTGGATGGCAGAAAGTGTTTGGTTTCCAACTAATTTTTTACCATCAGAGTATTTAAATTGGACAGCAATTGATGCCAATTCCGCCAAATTATCTTTTCATTATAACACAACTTCTTTTGATTTTATTGTCAGATTTAATGGTATTGGCGAAATAGTGGAAATAGAAGGCGAACGGTTTATGACACCCGATAAAAAAGAAAAATGGGTTTGCAAAATGGCCAATTATCAAGAACGAAATGGGGTGAAAATCCCAATTTCTGACCAAGCCATTTGGCGATTGAAAGAAGGTGATCAAGTGTATGCCAAATTCGAAGTTTTAAAAGTAGACTATAATTTTCCTGAAAAGTTTTAACTTACACAAAATGCTATTTAACTAAAATTGAGGATAGTTTCAGGTTTGGTGGAATTACGCTAACTAATTGCTTATTCTCATAACAGTTTATGCTCTGCCATTAAACTAACAAACCTATTTTAGCAAGATAATTAATAAATTCCCTACCCCAACTCCACCTTCACGTTATACAAATTGGAACTCAAAATTGATTCAACAGATTCAAAATCGATAGTATTATTTTCGGAATCCCTTTGTTTTTTTAACGCAATATGTTTCAAACTATCTTTAAAACGTCGTACTTCCTCCAAATTCGTCAGCAGTAACCCCGGAACCAAAGCATTTTTGCCTTCTTTATCTTTAGAAACCATGGTAAAGTATGAAGAATTGCAATGTTTGACAACTCCAGTTTGAATGTTTTCAGCCTCAACACGAATGCCTATAATCATCGAACTTTTGCCTACATAATTCACGCTGGATTTCATCGTTACCAATTCGCCAACTTCAATAGGTTTCAAGAAATTGACTGTATCGACTGAAGCGGTTACACAATAATTTTCCGAAAATTTGGAGGCACAAGCAAATGCAATTTGATCGAGCAACGACAGGAAAAAACCACCCTGAATTTTACCACTAAAATTAGTGTGCGAAGGCAGCATCAATTGTGAAATACTAATATGTGAGGAACTTACAGTTTTGAAAATAGTGTTCCTTGTTGGATTTTAAAATTCAATTTCTTTGAAATTATGAGGTGATAAAATCGTTTCTATTAAATATTTTTTTGAGATTTTTAAACTCATAGTTATATTATAGAAACATAGGTTTTAGGCTATTTTTTTAACAAATAATTCTTAACTTCGAATTAATTTTCTGTATTTCAATCGTTTAGGAGTTAAATCTCCACCCAAACGTTTCTTTTTATTTTCCTCATAATCAGAAAATCCACCCTCGAAATAATACACTTCGGAGTTGCCTTCGAAAGCTAAAATGTGGGTACAAATTCTATCCAAGAACCATCTATCGTGTGATATCACGACAGCACAACCTGCAAAATTTTCTAAACCTTCTTCCAACGCACGAAGCGTGTTGATGTCCAAATCATTCGTTGGCTCATCCAGTAAAAGTACATTACCTTCCTCTTTCAAAGTCATGGCAAGGTGCAAACGGTTCCGTTCTCCACCGGAAAGCATCGAAACTTTCTTGTTTTGGTCGCTTCCGCCAAAGTTGAATCGGCTTAAATAAGCACGGGAATTCACTTGTCTTCCCCCCATCATAATCAATTCCTGACCATCGGCAAAGTTTTCCCAAATGGATTTGTTTGGGTCAATGTTCGAATGCGCTTGATCTACATAAGCAATTTTTACGGTGTCACCGATCAAAAACTCTCCAGCATCTGGTTTTTCTTCACCCATAATCATTTTAAAAATAGTCGATTTACCGGCACCGTTTGGTCCTATAATCCCAACAATTCCAGCCTGTGGCAAAGTAAAATTCAAATTATCATACAATAATTTATCTCCAAAAGCTTTCGCAACATTTTTAGCTTCAATAACATTAGTTCCCAATCTTGGACCATTTGGAATATAAATTTCTAATTTTTCATCCAGTTGCTTTTGATCTTCATTCAAGAGTTTGTCGTAGTTCTGCAAACGCGCTTTTTGTTTCGTTTGACGGCCTTTAGAACCTTGACGAACCCATTCCAACTCGCGTTCCAAAGTTTTTCTGCGTTTTGAAGCTACTTTTTCTTCTAAAGCCATTCGCCCTGATTTTTGTTCCAACCAAGAAGAATAATTTCCTTTCCAAGGAATACCTTCTCCTCTGTCGAGTTCCAAAATCCAACCAGCAACATTATCCAAAAAGTATCTGTCGTGTGTTACCGCAATCACGGTTCCCGCATATTGCGCCAAATGTTGTTCTAACCAAAGTACACTTTCTGCATCCAAGTGATTCGTTGGCTCATCCAAAAGCAAAACGTCTGGTTGTTGCAACAATAAACGACATAAAGCCACACGACGACGTTCTCCACCTGATAAATTCTTGATTGGAGTATCACCTTCTGGAGTACGCAAAGCATCCATAGCAATTTCTAACTTAGTATCGATTTCCCAAGCTCCAAGGGCATCAATTTTATCCTGCAAAGCAGCCTGACGATCCATTAACTTGTCCATTTTATCAGCATCTTCATAGTTTTCCGGAAGACCAAATAAATCGTTTATATCATTATATTCTTTTAGAACTGCCATTGTTTCAGCAACTCCCTCTTGTACAATTTCGAGAACTGTTTTTGTTTCGTCCAATTGTGGGTCTTGCTCTAAATACCCAACGGTATAACCGGGTTGAAAAACTACATCTCCTTGATAATTCTTATCAACTCCGGCAATAATCTTTAAAAGAGAAGATTTTCCGGAACCATTGAGACCCAAAATCCCAATTTTAGCGCCGTAAAAGAAACTCAAATAGATGTTTTTCAGCACTGGTTTATCTGCTCCAGTATAGGTTTTACTCAATTTTTGCATTGAGAATATTACTTTCTTATCGTCGGCCATTTTATTGTTGTTTTTTTATTTCTAAATAATTGTTCAAGACTGTTTCAATTAAAAAAGTTTTCCAAAATGGAATTTAAACTTTTTACAGTGCAAATATATTACATTAAAATAACAAAAAAAGTTTTAAAGAATAAAGAATAAGAGGTGGAATACTGAAGAAACATTTTTCAAAATATATTCCAAAATCCATACGCTTTGGACGTTTTTATAGACAAAACCTGAATATGTGAATTATACAACTCTTACGATAAATTAAACAATAATATTAGACTATGCGACCACCATCTTTGCACTGTGAAAATAATTTCACGATTAAATAAAAAATATGAAAATAAAATTACTCAACTCATTATTGTTACTATCTCTATTATTTATTCAAAATTCCAGTTTTTCCCAAGCTCCAACGCTTGGAACTGCTGCTGATTTTGTATTATTTTCTACTTCTGGAGCGGTTAAGAACACTGGTATTTCTCGTCTTACTGGAAATGTTGGTACT